>OWJI01001221.1_pt1 | contig 16276 bp, 13 predicted proteins | sample 1732541 | NCBI WGS metagenome assembly OWJI01 (sample SAMN05065727, study PRJEB22554) | human gut metagenome | biome: ENVO:2100002; feature: ENVO:00000062; material: ENVO:00002003 | host: Homo sapiens | place: USA
TACGAGATCTGCGCATGTCTCGTGGGCTCGGAGATGTGTATAAGAGACAGTCGGTCACCAGTTTGTTGAACAGCTCCAGTTCGGTAGCCAGCAGCTTTTCGCCGGCGCCGCGGATTTCGTTTTCTATTTCGGTCAGTTCGACGGTGGTAAAACGAACCGCGTTCAGCACCGACTGGCGGTGGATGAAATCTTTGTTTTCCAGCATCCGGGTGGCAAATTTTGCCGGCACTTCGACAAAATAGCCGATCAGGTTGTTATATTTGATTTTCAGGTTGGGAATATCGGTCGCCGCCGCATACTTTTCCTGCAGCTGCAAAATAATCTGCTGGCTGTTGTTCTTAACCCGGCGGATTTCGTCAAGCGGCGGGTAGTAGCCTTCGCGGATGAAACCGCCGTCTCTGGCCAGCAGCGGCAGTTCGTCGGCCAGCGCGCGCTCCAGCTCGTCCACCAGATTTTCGTGATGTCCCATCCGGCCGGCAATGCGGGCAACGGCTTCCGGCAGTTCGGAAACCATGTTTTGCGAAGAGGCGCCGGACAAAATGTTTTTCAACCGCGGCACCGCCGCCAGCGTGGTTTTGATCGCCGCCAAATCACGGGGGCCGCCGCGCTCAAGACTCAGCCTTGAAACGGCGCGCTCAATGTCGGGACAGGCTTTCAGCAGGGCACGGACGTCGTCGCGTATAAATTCCTCATTTAAGAAAAATTCCACCACGTTTAAGCGTTCGCCGATCTCTTTGGTATCGACCAGCGGGCTGGCAATGCGGCCGGCCAGCATCCGCGCGCCGGCGCCGGTAACCGTGCGGTCCAGCACGGAAAGCAGCGAATTGCCGCGGTCGCCGGAAGAAGATTCCAGCAGTTCCAGACTGCGGCGGGTGGCGCCGTCAATTTCCATTACCTGCCGTTCATAGATTTTAACCGGTTTTTCCACCCGGGGCATCTGCCCTTTCTGAGTGGTTTCGACATAATCCATCAGCACTCCGGCGGCGGTAATTTCCGCACGGGAAAAGTTGCCGTAGGCATCCAGCGTTTCCACCTTAAACAGGTTCAGAAGGTTGCGGCGGGCATTTTCAAAGTTAAAACGCGCTTCCGGCAAAACGGAAAGTTTCTTGCGGTATTCGTTAAACACCTCAAACAGTTTCGGCGATTGCAGGTAGCGGTCGGAAACAAGTATTTCCACCGGGCTCAGACGGGAAAGCAGACTGCTGACGACAACCGCTTCCGGCTTGTTTTTCAGCCCGATTTCCTCCAGAAAGAAATCGCCGGTGGAAAGGTCCAGCCAGGAAACGCCCAGCATATCGCCGGTTTTGGCCAGACTTAAGAGAAAGTTGTTGCGGCGGGAATCGAGCAGGTTCTCCTCGGTCAGAGTGCCGGCCGTCACCAGCCGGATGACGTCGCGTTTGACCACCGATTTGGCGCCGCGTTTTTTGGCTTCTTTCGGGTCTTCCATCTGTTCGCAGATCGCTACCTTGAAGCCGTGTTTGATCAGCCGCGACAAATATGTTTCGTAAGCGTGAAACGGCACCCCGCACATCGGAACGTCGGCGCCCTCAAGCTTGCCGCGTTTGGTTAAAGCTATGTCCAGCGCTTTCGAGGCCGCCACCGCGTCATCAAAAAACATTTCGTAGAAATCGCCCATCCGGTAAAACAACAGGTAGTCCGGGTAGGCCTTTTTGGTTTCCAGATACTGTGCCATCATCGGCGTCAGCGCGGGCGCTTTAGCTTCGGTCATCGTCAAGTCTTTCCCATCCGATCTTTAATAAATTTAAACGTATTGTATTATATATTACTATCATCAGTAGTCTATCTTTTTTTAACACAATTCGAGGGTTATCACCATGTTTCACAAAGGCCGGAGCAAACTGTTCGAAATTGAGAAAGACACCAACTTTGCCAACCGCATTCTGGCGCTTTCAATGCCCTCGGCACTGGTATTCATCATGCTGGTGGCCCTGAAACTGCTGCCGGCCGGCATCGCCGTTATGGCCTATGCCTCAATCATTCTGTTCAACATCGTGTGGCTTTTCCCGATCACCTTTGAATTGCAGCAGATCCGCAAATATATCTTCCGCCTGGCAAAAGAGGAAAACTACACCGGAGAAAAATTCGACCTGACAGAAAACGACACCCGGGAAATCGTCGACGCCGTCAACGAAATGCACCGCTTCTGGACCGAAAAGGCGGAAAAACTTGAAGCGCAGACCATCTCCGACACCGCGGTGCTCGATACCCTGCCCGACCCCATCTTAATGATCGACCGCAAAGGCAACATCCTCGGCGCCAACATCTCCGCCCGCAACCTGCTCGGCGACAACATCACCGACCGCAAAGTGGAAGAAATCTTTTCTTCCAACAATTTCATTAATGCGGTTGCCCGGGTCTTAAACAAGGAAAGCGAATCGGAAAACCTGATTTTTTACGTCAACCGCGGTTCGAACCGCAAAGACGAAGATGCGCAGAAGCTTTACGCCCACATTAAACAACTGCCGTGGATCTCAAAAGGGCGGGCGGTGGCGGTCATTTCGCTTTACGACTTCGCCAAAGCGACCAAAATCGAAAAAATGCAGTCCGATTTCGTCGCCAACGCCAGCCATGAGCTGAGAACCCCGCTGTCGGTTATTTCCGGTTTCATCGAAACATTGCAGACCACAGCCAAAGACGATGAAAACGCGCGAGCCGCGTTTTTGAAAATCATGAGCGAACAGGCCAGCTACATGTCGCTTCTGATCGAAAACCTGCTGTCACTTTCCAAAATCGAAATGACGCAGGATCAGGCGCCGGAAGAAAAAATCAGCATCGCCCCGATCGCCGAAGACGTCAGCAACGCGCTGATGTTAAAAGCACGGGCGAAAAACATGAAATTTGAACTGAAAATCGAACGTAACCTGCCGGAGATCACCGCCGATTACGGTCAGATCCGCCAGCTTTTGCAAAACCTTTGCGACAACGCGGTCAAATACGGCAGCGAAAACACCGACATTACCGTTTCCGCCCGGGTTACGGAAGCGGTGCCGCCTTCCAAAAACCATGAAGTGGCCGGCGGCAGGGCGGTGGCAATTACGGTGCACAACTTCGGCGAAAAAATTTCCGACGAATACCTCAACCGCCTGACCGAGCGCTTTTACCGCATGCAGACGCACAAGAACAAAAACATCAAGGGATCGGGGCTGGGACTGGCGATTGCCAAACACATCCTCATCCGCCACCGCGGCAACCTGAGGATTGAATCGGACGCCGTCAAAGGCACCGCTTTCACCATTTATCTGCCGGTTGAGCAAAACTGCCCGACCGCCTGACCGCCCGGCGGCGGGAAATAAAGCCGATCCGTTCGGCCTCTGTCCGCGGCAACCCCGTTCGGCCGCGCATTCAGTTTTCGACTTCCGGCGACGGATAAATTACCATCGGCTGACCGGCATCAACGTCTTCTTCCTGCTCGATTTCCTCTTCCTCAAGCGGCAGCTTGTAGAAATGGATGAAAGTCACCGGCTTCATTTCGGTCGCTTTTTCGATTTTGCGGCGCACCTGCACCCGGATATAGTCCAAAATGGCCGTTTCCTTATAATGAAGGCCGGCGACCACTTCCGGCAGCGCTTCCGAAACCTCGACCACGATGCGGTCGCGCAGGGCGGCGAAAGCGTCTGGTTCGAGAATATCCTTGGAAGAAATGCGCAGCGCGATCAATTCCCATTTTTCGCCGAAAATGACGCTGATGAAAACGCTGCCGTTATAGGCAATCTGCTTGCGGCGTTTGACCACTTCCGAATTGAGCGAAACAATTTCCGTACGGTCAACGGCCAGCACGTCGGTCGGCACGCTGCCGGCAATTTTGGCCTTGCCGTCCTTTAACAGCAGCACATCGCCGTTTTGCATGCTCATCACTTCGTTGATGCCGCATTCGGCGGCAAAGCGCTTGTGCTCGCGGATAAACTTTTTGTCGCCGTGAACCGGCAGCACCAAACGCGGCCGAAGCAGCTCGTACATGTGCCGGATTTCCTCTTTGCTGCAATGGCCGGAAGTGTGAACCAGCGCGTCTTTGTCGGTAATTACGTTAACTCCCTGGGCAATCAGCTTTTCCTGCATTTCGCTGATTTTTTCTTCATTGCCGGGGATGATCTTGGAAGAAAAAATAACCGTGTCGCCTTTGCCCAGTTTGACATATTTGCTCTGATTGTTGACAATTGAGGTAAGCGCCGAACGGTAGTTGGCCTGCGAACCGGTGCAGATGTAAAGCGCATTGTCGGAAGGAATGTTTTCCGCCTCCTTGATGTCATAACATTTCGGCGTGTTTTTGAAATAGCCGATCTCTTTGGCCACTTTCACGTTATAAAGCAGGCTGCGGCCGACCAGAACCGGCGTGCGGCCGGCGGCGTCGGCGGCCATGATCAGGCTTTCGAGCCGCGTCAGGTTAGAGGCGAAACAGGTGGCAACCACCGTTTTGGACAATGTCGGAATCAGCTTCATCAGGCATTCGCGCACTTCATATTCGCTCGGCAGCTTTTCATCGACCTCAATATTGGTCGAATCGCAGACAAACATGTCAACACCGCGGTCGCCGGCGCTTTGCAGTCCGGCATAATCGGTTTGCAGGATTTCGATCGCGCTGTCGTCAAAACGCCAGTCGGTGGCGTGCACCACCGTTTTGTCCGCGGTTTTGATCACCAGCGCCGCGGTTTCCGGCACCGAATGGACGACCGGCACGAACTCAACCGCAAAATTTTGCAGCTTTATCGTCTGATGCCCGACCACCGGGTTGAGCGGCACCTGTCCTTCCAGCTTATATTCGCGCAGCCGGTTTTTGATCAGCCCGAGAGTAAATTCGCTGGCGTAAACCGGGCATTTCAACAGCGGCCATACCTGGGCGACGGCGCCGAAATGGTCCTCGTGGGCATGGGTGATGAAAATGCCCTCGAAATCTTCGGCATAGTTGGCAAAAAAACCGGCGTCGGCAAAACAAAGATCGATCCCCGGGTAGTTGTCGTTTAAGAAACCGTAACCGGCATCAACCATAATAAACTTTCCGTTGCAAGCATACACATACATATTCATGCCGATTTCATCGGCGCCGCCCAGGGCAATAAAATACAATCCGTCTTTTTCAAATTTGTTAATCATTCTTCTCTCTTACTTTCATCATCAAAAAACACGTCTCCGGCCCCGATGACCTCCCGGCCGGACGGCGTTTGCAAAATCAGCATTCCTTCTTCGTTCATGCCGGCGAAGATTCCGGTTTTCGTCGTTTTCGGCAGCCGCACCACAACCGGCTCTCCCAAGCCTCTGGCATGCCGCAGCCATTTTTCGGTCAGCGCCGGCATTCCTTTTTGCTCCCACAAGTCCGTCAGCGCATCAAAGCGACGCAAATAAACTTCCTTAAAAGTCCGGCAGTCGGTTTTTATCCCCGCCGCCGCCAAATCGGTCACCGGATACACGGTTTCTCCCGCCGGCGACACCCTCAGATTGACTCCGATGCCGACAATCATATACCCGCCGGCGCCTTTTTCAAGCAAAATACCCGATATTTTGCCGCCGTTCAACAACACGTCGTTCGGCCATTTCAGTTTCACCCCGGCATTTTGATCAAACTCTTTTACCGCCTCCAGCAGCGACAGCGACGAGATCAGCACCAGCGCCGCGCTTTTTTCCGCGGCGAAAGGCAGCGCCAGCGACATAAACAGATTGCCTTCCAGGCTGACCCAGCTGCGGCCGCGACGGCCGCGGCCTCCCGTCTGCCTTGTTGCGGTTACCGCCAGCTTTTCTCCGCCGGCGGACGCCGTCAGCGCCAAAGCCTCATCATTGGTGCTTGTCAGTTCCTCATATTCAAAATACCGCCACATTCCCGTTCTTCCGTTTACAAAATCGCCGCCAGCATCATTTCCACATCATGCATCAGATATTTCGGATTTATCACGGTGACAGCAATCAAAAGCAGATTGACCGCAATATATGTATATACGCCTTTGTCCACCCTGTCAAAGCTAATATTGCGCGGTTCAAAATAGATGACGGTTATGATTTTGAGGTAGGCATACACCAAAATCAGCATCGAAAAAGCCACCACCGCCATCAGGCCGTAGCTGCCGCCTGCCACCAGCGCGTTGATAACCGAAAGTTTGCCCAGAAAACCGAGCAGCGGCGGCGTGCCGATCAGTGAAATCATCAATATCAGAAAAGCCGCCGCCAAAAACGGCCGCTGGGTTGACAGTCCGCGGATTTCGCTCAAACAACGCAAATACTCCCCCTTGCTGCGACAGCCGGCAAAAACCGTATAAACGCCGAAAAAGGCCAGTACGTAAACCAACAGGTAGATAAAGGCGCCGAGCAGGCTCTGTCCGTGCATGTCGGCGGCAGACACCAGCAAAACACCGACATAATAAAGCCCAGCATAGGCAAAAATGCGGCGCAGGTTGTCCTCGCTGTTGGCGCCGACTGCGCCGATAAAAACGGAAAGCACGCCGAAAACAAGCATCACCGGCACAAACCAGGCGTAAAGCGGCGCCAGCACGTTGACGATCAGGTTGACGAAGGCAGGAAAATAAGCCAGCACCGGCACAATCGTCAGATATCCGGCCACCGGCAAAACCGCGCCCGAAACCGCGTCGGCAAACCAAAAATGAAACGGCGCCACGCCTAAGGCAAACAGGAAAAAGACCATAATCATCACAAACGCCAGCCGGAGCTGCCACAGAGTTTCCGTCTGCGCCGTCAGAAACTTTCCGAGTTCTTCATATCCGCCGCCGCCATAACGCCGCAAGATCAGAACACCGGCCGCCAGCAGCAGGCAGAAAAATACCGTTACCGCCAGATGGCGGCGCAACCGCGGCAGACACTCCTCATCGGCGCCGATCCGCAGCAACAGGCAGTTCAGCAGCTGGCAGCAAACGGCGGCTGCCGCAAACAGTTCCAGCGAACGGACGGAAAGCATCAGAGAAAAACCGAGCAGTTCAAGCAACAGCACCGAATAAAAGGCAAAACTGTCGTTTTCCCGGTTTTGAAAACGCCTGAGCGAAAGGCTTCCCCAGCCGAGCGCAAACAGAAAAATGACGATTTTAAACAAAGTCGTATAGTCATTATTGCTCCAAAAACCGCCGACGTTTCTGTCATAAAAGACCGCGGTCAGCATCATTGCCGGCAAAATCGTCCATTTGGCCAGCGTCAGAAAAGTTTTGGCCGTGTTGGCGGAACGAAGGAAACGAACCAGCACCGCCAGCAAAACACCGGCCGTCAACACGGCTTCCGGCAGCAACGCAACATAATTGACCAGCATTTTTTTCTCCTAACCGACGAACCACAAAGGATTGACAAACGACAAAACCAGCACCGCCGCCGTCAGCAGCATGACGGCAAAGACCCTGAGCGAAATGTCTTCGACGCAGCATTCGCCGGAAGGCGCCGGCAGCGGCGCCTGACTTTCCGGCGGATATTTCAGATAAAACAACTGCTGCAGCAGGCTGACGGAAGCCAGCACCACCGCCAGCAGGATACAGACGGCCATCTGAATGTTAAATTTTAACAGACCGGCAAAAATCACCATGTTATTTAAAAACATCGACGACAGCGGCATCCCGATCGCCGCCAGAATAAGAAAGGAAAAAACCAGCGAAGTGCGGCGGATATTGCACAAAATGCCGCAATCGCCGAGTTCGTTTTCCTGCCGGACCGCGTCAACGTGAGCCACCATCACTTCCAGCGCGGCCACAATAATCAGGTAAGAAAACATGGAAAAGCCGATATTCATCAAAAGCGCGTCGGTCGGCAGCAGCGCCCCCAGCAGATACAAAATGTAGTAGACCGTCATATAGGCAAAAATCTTATACTGAATATCGCGTTTGGTAAAGCCGATAAAGGCGATCATCAGCATGGTGACGATGCTGATGATTTCCAAAACCAGCAGGTAGGGATCCAAAGCCGCCGGCGCATTGACCGGGAAAAAGCGGATCAGTCCGTAAACGCCGCTTAAGGGAACAATGTTGGCAACGATGAAAACCAACGGGTTGGAAATGTTGGCGTTGACCGAAGAAATCCAGTAATGGAAAGGCCATACCGGGATCCGCGACAGGAAGGCAATGAAAATCGAGCCCCAGACCAGCACTTCCCCGTGTTCCGACAAAACGATCCGGCTCACTTCGAGAATGCCGACGTTTTCATGATTGTAAAGCACCACCAGGGCAACAAACAGAAAAACCGCGCCGAGAAGGTTATAAAGAAAAAAGCGGTACAAAACCTGCTGTTTGCGGACGTCGCCGAAAATGCCGACCATCATGAACAGCGGCAGCAGCAGCGCTTCGAAAAAAATGTAAAAGGAAAAAAGGTCGGAAGCCAGAAAATAGCCGCTGATCATGCTCAAAAACATCAGGGCAAAAACAATCAGCGCCTTCTGCCGGTAGGTATTGTGACGAATGCCCACCATCCCCAGCAGAACCGCCAGGTGAACGGCGGCAATCAGCATCAGGGAGAAGACGTCGATGCCAAACACCAGTTCAATTTTCGGATTTTGCGTCCAGGCAAAACTCTCGACCGTTTTCCAGCCGTCTTTGCCGACATCCATCTGCAAAGCCGTCCGCCACAAAACCACCAGATTGGAAAGCACGGTAAAAATGCCCACGCTCAAAACGTTGCTGACCCTGCCGCGGCCGCCTTCGCGGGAAAGCGCGGCAAACAGCATCCCGAGCAGCGGCACCGCCACAATCGCATTGACCAAAGAAGCAATGTTTTCCATTTGTCAGCCTCCGTACAACCAAACAATTCCGATAACGGCAAAACCGAGCAGCATGAACAGCAGCATGCCCGTAACCGTTCCCGAATGAATGCGGCGAAAAAGAAAAATCATAAAACCGAGCGCATTCTGCACCGAACTGATGATCGTACGTTCGATAAACACAAAATCCACCGTCAGCCACAACAGACGCCCGATCACCTTGACCGGCGTGATAATCAGCAATTCATATGCCGTTCCCACATAATCGGCCTCCTGCAAAACGTCGTTGTCGTACAAAGCGTCCAACCGGCGCAAAGGACGCAGGAAAAACAATCCCAGCCAGGCCGCAAGAAGCGGCGTCAGCCATAACGGGGAAAGACGGAAAGACCAGCATAAAACGGCAGCGGCAGCAGCCACCGGCAGCCAGGACGGCAGCGGCGGATTTTTCAGCATTGCCTGCACCCGTTCGTCCGCCCGGCTCTTTCCCAGCAGAATCTGCGACAGCACGTGCGCGCTCGCCGCCGCAAACAACAGCGCATAGCCCCCGGCCAGCCACGGGCTGCCTTCCGCGGTTTTGAACAAGACCGAAAAAAAGGCCGCCAGTACCAGAAGCGCCAACAAAAAGGTAAATTTAAGGCTTTTCAAAAAGCCGCCCGTTTCCGAAACCTGAGTTTCGTTGGAAGCCGCGGCGCAAATCAGCATCAGAACCTGCCCGAACAAAAACGCCGCGGTCAGAAGCGAAGCAAACTGCAAACTGTCGAGCCGGCTGCCGAAAGCGGCAAAAGCATAAACCAGCCCCCAGAACATGAGGGCAAAATAAACCGCCTTTTGTTTGAGATTATCAATTGCCAGAGCGCCCCAAACGCCCCACAAAACGGAAGAAAGGGCAAAAATTTTGAGCAGCGGATAGGAAAAAGGAGAAATTTGCAGCAAAGATTCCGTTTTTAAAAGCAGCAGGTAGCCGGTCAGCGGCGTTGCCGTAAACAAAACATAGTTCAAACGGTTGAAACCGAGCGTGCGCATTTCGGTATAAGCCCCATGAAACAAAAACAGTCCGGTTTTGACGAAGATGCAGAGCAAAAGCAGAATCGCGACAAAATCCTTATGATGACCGAATCGGGCATAATCCGGCAGCTTGTCCAGTTCCAAACCGCCTCCCTGGCCGAGGATGACGGCAAAAATGCTGACCAGGCCGATATCGGCCAGGAAATTGGCATAAATATATTTCTTTTTGGCTTCAATATTGTTGACGGCGCTGAACACCAGAACGTCGCAGACGCCGACCGCCACCAGCATCTGGACATAGTTGCCGGCAAACACCAGCATCAAAGACGACAAAAGGTTCAGAAGCACCAGCCCGTTCAGGGAATTTTTGGCATTTTCGGCACCGAAAGTATTTTGCAGCAGCACCAGCAAAGCCAATATCGACAAGGCAAACACCAGATAAATGTTGCCGGCGTTGACGACAATTTCGAGATTAACCGCCAGATTGGGTATTTTCAGCCAGGGACAGTTCAGATACAAATCGGGCGCATTCCCAAGCAGCGACAAACGGTAAACAAAATAAGAAACCGCCGCTGCCGAGAACAGCGACCACAGCACCGGCAGCCGGTTTTTGGGAACCAGCTCGGAAATCAGCCCGGCGCCTAAAATCAAAATGAGTAATTCAACCAGCATCAAATCTTCCGCTTCAACCGTTATTATCTGAATAATAACAAGAAATAAGGGCTTTTAAAGCCCTTATCACCATCTGAAAAAAGTTTTATCGTCAGGCCAGCGCCTGCAAATTTCTGACTACGCGCACCGGCACCCTGTATTCGCGGGCAACGTCGTCGTTTTCAATCTCCACCATCAGCACCTCGTTAACCGACTTTAAGGGCATGCGCGCTTCCCTGGCAATGGAATTCAGCATAAAAGCGCTTTCACGGCTGCGGTAAAGCAATGCCTGTTCGCCGCCGTCATAAACCAGACGCGGATTTTCGGGACCGCCTTCGCGGTATTCAATGATTATGAGTATCTCCCCGGCAGCATTCTGCAGCATATCATAACGCCCGGCCTGCTGTGAATTCTTCGTATCTGACATCTCCCAATATCCTTAAAAACGAGGTTTAATAATCAAATTTGAAACCGATGATAACATACAATTCTTAACAAATAAACTATTTTTTATATTTTTTAATTTTTTTGGATTTTTTTATTGACTAACCTTTTTTTATCCATTATACCTTGCTTCGTTAAGTGAGCGGGCCCGTAGCTCAGCTGGTAGAGCATTTGACTTTTAATCAAAGGGTCATGGGTTCGAATCCCGTCGGGCTCACCAATTGTGATACCCTCAGTTTTTGAGGGTATTTTTTTGTTTAAAGACCTGATGTAATCGTAAGGTTTTCTAAGCGTATAAGAGATTTTACGGTCTTGTAATTTCAAGTTCGAAAGTAAGATGTGTAAAATCTCTCTTTTTGTTTCTACTTTCGAACTCTGAAAGATTTGGTACGCATTGTTACCCAAGGAAAGTATTGTGGCAACTGCGATTGAAAACTTTTCATCGGCTTCGGTCAGCAGTTCCGACTTCCCCTCGAGTTCGTATTGTTCGTTTTTGAGGTCTTCGTTCATATCACGGTATTCTTCCGGTGTAATTTCCTTTTTAAGCAGTAGCGACCGCAAGTATTTAATTTGCTCCTGACAGTCATCGTATTTCTTGCGAATGGCTTTTACTTCTCGGTTATGGGCTTCATTCTGTCGGTTTATGATTTTTTCCATATCCGACCTGAGATAGCTCATTATCTCTTGCGGTACGGACAGATTCTTTAACTCATCTTCGATTTGTTGTAAAACAACGTTTTCATTAACCTGCGGATTATTGCAGTTCCCTTTGAAGTGCGAACATTTGAGGTAAACGTATTCTTTGCCGCTGGGTTTTGTTTTACGGTCGCTACTAATCATACAACCGCATTCCCCACAAGTTATCAATCCCCGAAAGATAAAGGGCTTTTCGGTGGTTTTGAAGTGTTTAGGTTCTTCCGGTTTGCGACCGTGCATAATGTCCTGACACGTTTTAAATAGTGCGGGAGCAATTAACGTTTCGTAGTTATGTTTGTACCACTGGTTTTTATATAACATTTCCCCAATGTAAAATCTGTTGTTTAGTATGCGGTGAATCGTACTTGTGTTAACCGCTTTTCCCGAAGAGCGGTTGACCAGTCCCCATTCCTTACATTTTTTCATCATATCCTTAACTGAATAAAGCCCCGTTGCATATTGTTCAAAAAGTTTCTGAATAATCGGTGCCCGTTCGTTATCGACAATGACGGTGGCTTTCCCGTCTGATGTTCTTATATTTAAATAACCCACGGGAGCTTTCGACATACACCGCCCTTGATTGACTGAATAGTCCATACCGTAAACCACATTATCTCGTAAGCTTAGGGTATAGTTTTGAGCCATAACGACATTTAAGCCGAGTATGGTTAAATCTCCGGCTTTGGAAGTTTTATTTAATATCAAGTTATCTTGGGTCAGATGAAGTTCAAGTTGCCCGCTTTTTCGCATTTCATCAATCAATGTATAATTCTTGAAGTTACGGAACAGTCTGTCAGTCTTCAAACAAACTAAAGCAACACCACCACGTTGTTGTTGGCAGAATTTTATTACTTCCATAAATTTTTTGCGTTCACCTTTGGTGCTGCTTTCAACTATTTCTGCATCTTTAATTATAGTCAGCCCTTTTCTCTGACAATATTCAGTTAGCATTTCCAACTGATTTTGAAGAGAGTTTCCGTCGCGTTCCTGCATAGTGGTTGAAACTCGTCTGAATAAAACGGCATTTGTTATCATTTTCAAATCTCCAATTGTTAAAAACAATAATATTATGCCATTTTAGACAAAACAAGCAATTTGTTTGTTTCTAATGATGATTATTAGATTTATTCAATAATTGTTTCAATATCGTTAGACAATTGCAATAAAATCCTTAGAAACAAACAAATTGAATGATGGTGGTTATTGTGATTTTCTCGTCTTCGTAAGGCAAATGAGTTGTCTTTCCAGTCAGGCGACTGTGTTTTAATTTTGTCCAAATAATAGAGATGAAGAAAGCTGATATAATCAAATCGTGGTATCCTAATGAAGTTTTGTCTGACGACGAAGCTCTGGCTATCTATGACCGTTTATTGAAACTTTACCTCACCCTCTACTATGCGGATAAAGAAAATAGGGAGAATTCTGATGTCAGAATTTAATAAAAAACAACTGAAAGAGAAATTCACGAATATTAAAAAGGCTTTTGAAGCTTTTGATACAATTGAGCTAAAGGGTCGAAAACATATACAAGAAGCTATCCTTGGTTGTTATGACATTTATCTTCATTACAACCCAAAGCTAATCAAAAAAAGATGTACAAAGGCAGGTATTAAATACAAGGTTAAAAAACCGATGAAAATGATTTTAATGCTAGCATTGGGGGTATCTGATAAATGCGATGATGAACGTGTTAAAGCAAGAATCAGAACGTATGTTAGGGTTTTGAAACGGTTTGACAGCTTGAGCTATGATTTGGACACAGCTGAAGAAAACTTAAGGCAATATGGAATTGATTATTTTGCTAATTTTCGCTCGAAAAATGAGGATGATACAGACAATGTGAATGATAATGAAGATGATGATGACGATAGTGACAAACAGTTAGAATTACCTTTTGGAGATGACGACGATGATACAGAAGACTATGATGAAGAGGAGGCGGAAGACGATGACATTGGCGAGGATGACAATAACAATGCGGACACCGTGACTTCGACTTCTGAATTTCAAAAGCAGTCTTTGGGAGATAAAACCGTCAAATTCTTCCAAGCAAACAACATCAAAGATAAAAATTATGTCATTTGGGTTGTGGGTAACGAAGTGTATAAAAGTATAGATATGGCTCTGCTCAAGCGACTTGATGATTTTGATTTTATAAAATTGAAGTGAAAATTTTGAGAGGGGGATAAAGCCAATCCCCCTTTTTCAAAACGTTGTATTACAACGTTTTGGTTAAAAAATCGCAATTATGTATACAAACATAATCAAAACATAATGCAGTTAAATAAAGGGATTACAAATGAAAACTTTTTCAGAAAAATTTGAACAGAACGCAAATTTACAATTAAGAAAAGTAACAAGAGCAATCGATTTGTATGTTAAGAATGTTTATATAAAAAGTCGGTTGATACGGTATGTTAGTAGTCAAGCAGGGTTTGGAATGATGCAACCATTAGCCCTCAAAAACTTTTCGGATGTTGTTTATTCATATTTGGAACCAATTATCGGTAGCGATAACATCTCAATGTTTACGGTTGTTGTCGATAAATATAACTTCGGACAGGATAATTGGAATTTTCGATACAAATCATTTCAAAAGAAAATAAAAAAGATTTTTAAAGGATATGATTATATCGCTAATGTTGCTTTAGATGAATTTCCTCGGATATCTTTTCAGCAAGACGGTACTTTGATGACACCGCATATTCACGGAATATTTTTTCGTACATTGACACGTTGGGAAAAGTCAAAGTTAGCAAAAGCAATAAAAAAATATTTTCCGGAAAGTCGTATCAGACCATTTGTTGTGAGGCCTCAATATGATTTGGAATCTGCAATTCAATATAGTTTTAAAGCCTTATTTGGCGGGAAAAGAACATTTACGAGAAGAGATTTAACAGTCGGATTAAAAAATACGAGTATGACGTATAAAGCAATTTATACAAACTTCACTCATCTTAAGCGTTTCAAAATATATGATTTAGCTTTTGCAGGTGGGAAAGGTAAAGAAATTTTACGCAATATTATTAGAGACATTGAAAATGGGAGTTAATTATTAAGGTAATTATACACGGTACGTCTGGAGATGCCATATTGTTTGGCGATTTGGGTAATCGGTGTGCGATTGGTAATGAGGGCTTTTATTTCCTCGACTTGTTGGGCGGTTAGTTTAGGCTGACCGCCTTTATATTTGCCGTGCATTTTTGCAATGGCAATTCCCTCTCGTTGGCGTTCAAGGATTAAATTCCGTTCCAGCTCCGCTACCGCTCCTAACATCGTCATCATCATTTTTTGATATGGGTCTTGTCTATCAGGGGCAAAAGTCAAATTCTCCTTGTGAAAAACAATTTTAGCCCCTTTACTGGTTATCTCCTCAACCAAATTTAACAGGTCTTTGGTATTTCGAGCCAGTCTGTCCATTGAATGAACGTTTACCACATCACCGGCACGAATATTCAGCAACATAGCCTGCAATTCAGGACGGTCGGTATTTTTACCGCTGATTTTTTCGATATAGGCACGGTCGCACGCAATATTTAAAAGCTGACGTTCGGTGTTTTGGTCGGTGGTCGATACTCTCTTGTAATTAAAAATCATATTGTTTGCTCCTTTGTGTGAAATTGATATTTATAACTTTGGTTTACACCTGTGCAATGAACCGTATTTTTGATGTAGATTGCACATAAAATCATCTGTGAAAATACGGTATACTTCATTTGCATACCCTCGCTTTGATAACATACACGTCGTTCTTGCTGATTTGGTGAATTTGCGGAATGTTGCGGATGGGGATTTGTTTAATACTGCCGCTGTCAAGGAGTTTGATTGAACTCATAACCTTGTCAACGGTCGTCCAGTGTGAATATTTGCCCTCTAGCCCAATTAAAACGGCAGTGTCAGGCATTTCTGAATATCGTTTAATCTGGTTTATCACTTCATCAACCGGCAGTTTTTTTCTTAACAAAGGACGGGAAACCTTAATGGATATGTCGAAATCAATTTTTAACTTTTCATCAATACAGATAAAATACATTTTTAGCAGAGAATTTTCCGTTCCGGTTAAATGAACACTCAATAATTTGCCGCAATTTTCCAGATTTATATAAATAGCATTCAACAACTCCCTTTGATACTCCTTAGAAAGGTGTTTAAACCCGCTTACGGCTTTTGTGGTGGATATGACACTTGCAAAACATCCACATAAATAGGTAAAGCCCTGACTGATGACCGCCGTCAATATTCATCTCCACGCATAATGGTCAAGACTCGATTTGTGACATTCGGGTCGCTAGGGTCAGGGCTGAAATAATTATAATCGGTGTTGTAATAGTCAATTTTCCAGAAATACGTATCGTTTTTGAAATTGATAGCCCCGAAGTCGTGTTCTCCGTATGGATCGTTGTCCTCGGTAAAATTATCAAACTCCTGAACTTGTTTCATAAGCTCATTTCGGTCATCATCGGTTAATGATTGCACGCAAGGGGTAATAATCACCCGTCCACCGTTAAATGACTTGCGAAACGAATCGTTTAATTGTCTTATTTTTTCTATATTCATTTTCTCGCCTTTAAAATAAAAAAAGAGCCTCACACTTGGTGAAGCTCCGATTGTTAAATTGAGATGTAATTGACTCTAACCAACTTATTTTCAGTTCATCAGTATAGAGCCGCATATTACACCTCACTTTCAAACATACAAAACCTTTGCTGCCCTTGCTAAAAAACAGCGCTATACTCGGTTTTGTATCTGTCTCTTATACACATCTGACGCTGCCGACGATCGCATAAGTGT
>OWJI01001244.1_pt1 | contig 16041 bp, 13 predicted proteins | sample 1732541 | NCBI WGS metagenome assembly OWJI01 (sample SAMN05065727, study PRJEB22554) | human gut metagenome | biome: ENVO:2100002; feature: ENVO:00000062; material: ENVO:00002003 | host: Homo sapiens | place: USA
TACACTTATGCGATCGTCGGCAGCGTCAGATGTGTATAAGAGACAGATATTGTTATGAAGTTGTATCAAAATGTATTAAAGCTAAAAATACCATAGTTCTTTTAGAACTATGGTAGCGTGATTTATGCAGCAAAGAAAATAAAATATTCCACACTGAAAAAAACGGATTGTTAAAATCCGTTTAGGTGTCAGTGCGCGCATAATTAATCAAGTTACCTATTACGCGCGCACAAGTACATACAACCCCCTATTATCCCCCTTAAAAAGGGGGTAAAGTATTGATTTATAACGTTAACACTTTTTATATTCTATTTATTCTATTTATAAGCGCATAAACAGGTCTACTCCATTGAGGGCGATCGCGTTCGGGTACCTCGAGGTATCACGTCGCTACGCTTTGTTCTACCTCATTGGTACCGTCACTCGATCGCAGGCAACTATCGTTGCCAATTCCATTGTCGCTATGATCGTCGTTATAGACGCCTTCGGCAGATAGGTATCGCTTCGCGATCGATTGAAAAACGTGAATTTTTCACGTAAAGGTTTGGTTAAATTGGGTCGCGAGAAAGACCATGCCAAGGTGACGTCCGCTTTCGCGAGATGTCGCGATCAGCGCAGGTGCGAGTACAAACGCCTAAACCCGGCTGGGGATACCAGTCGGGTAGGGGACAAGGACAGTTTAGGACAAATTACTCTGCAGGGTCGGGAGCAGGGTCGGGAGCAGGGTCGGGATCGGGTTTCTTTTCCTTTTCCTTTTCCAACTTTTCCTTATACGCCTTTTCCATGTCAATTTTGCGCTGACGTTCACGATCGGCGAGATCATTACTTAATGTAGCGTAATCGGCCAAATCAAAATCCGGGTCCTCTGTAGGCAATACATCATCAAAATCCTGATCCCGATCAGGGTAATCACCAGAACGGAGGCCGGAAGAAACAGGCATACCCATCGCGAGGCGGTAAATAAGCTCACGAACTGTAAAACTTTCGGAAGGTTCTACCAGAACTTCGTCGCTTACTTTTTCTTGAATAAGTTCCGAAGGAAGATTACTAAAATTATAAGCGGTAACAAACATATGAACAAAAAACTAAAAAATGCAACAATAAAAAATTCAAGCATAATATTAAAGCATTGGAGTACCGTATTTAGGCATCAAACGAAGAGCTTTGACATCTTGGTACATTTGTACCCAAAACTTATCGTCTTCGGTCTCTGATGTAGCAAAAACACGGTTACTCGGTTTACACTCAACAAATGTAGTATTTAAGTTCGGTTTGTCCTCAAAAATACGATTCAAATGCCAAAATGAAAGATTACCACGGAAATCGCCATGAGCTTCCGAAGGATGATACTTATATTCAGCATAACGCGGAGTATAACCAAACGTACCATTATTGTAAGCTGCATCTTCAGATACAAACAATTCTTGATTCTTAATTTCCTGTTCTGACAAATGGGCAAATTCCGGGAAATAGAAATCCATGTTATCAAACTTCGTAAAATCACGCGGAACACCCTGTTGATAGCCGGAACGCGGAGTAATAGACATGATACCGATAATATATCCATGCTCTTCAAAATAATGCTTGAAACCGTTATTGATTCCAGCAGAAATACCATGTCCGGCCATATTTGCCTGCGGTGACGTTTCATCAGTCGAGGATGTTTGCAATACTTCCGACACAGAAATAGGCATACGACCGCCACCGAGGAACTGCGGACGCTGTAAACGCGCATCAGATGAACGAACACCAAAGTGTGACAGAATCTGTTCAATATAACGAGAACCACCACGAGCGTTACGTTCGAACCAACGCTGCAAAGCATTCGAAGTACGAAGGTCGTTAATGTTAATTCCCATCTCGTCAACATTGACTTTTAATGTACCGTTCGGATCGAGTTCGGGCGCACGGTTATTTGTACCACCATTAACAGCAATCATTAAAGCAGAATTAGGATCGTTAGCCCTGGCCATAGTAATATCATAAGCATGGCCATTCTCAAACTCACGACCAGAAGAATCTACCCATTTTTGACTATCAGACTGACGTTCATAAACAACATCCATAGAACCGCCAGCGCCTTGCACAGGAACAGTGACTTCGGGCCCACGTTGCAACCACGGAAGGGCAGAAGTAAAATAGTCTTTTTCCCAAGCACGACGACGAAGCGACATGAGCGCCATAAGCTGATCACCACCAACGGTTGTTCCACTACCTAAGGTGAAATCGATAGGTTCGGTCAAATTCTGATCACGATAATACTCATTATAGATCAACTGATAGGCACGGAAAGGCAACGCGGATACTTGGAAACCGGAAGGAACCTTAACGCCGTTAACAACATCATAAGATTTATTACCACAAGCAGAAAGCGTAGGCAATCCAAGATAATCCCAGAGAGAAGAATCGCCAAAATATTCTTTTATTAATGAAGCCGAAGAAACTAAGTGCGAGTCTTGATTAATTTGAATTTTCGGGAACATTGGCATATCTTCACCGTCTACTCCTTTAGTTATGAAGTCTTCCCATTCATTCCACACAAGACGATTCGGCACAAAGAAATAATGAGTAAAAACATTCACGCGGTGCATCATAGGAGCCACAAGGGGAGCCAAACGCACGAGGGATTCAGTTTTCACACGGAATTTATCACCGGGAACAACAGGCATACACATAATAGGTACGAGTTCGCCCATGTTCAACGTTAACTTTGATTCATATGATAAGTTGAAAGCATTCCGACGAGGACGTTTCATTCTTATCGAGTTAAATATATTTGCCATTACATTTTACATCTTAAACGTTCATTCATTCTTTTTTCATACTCTTCGCGTTGTTCAAGCTGCATGAGATCGGTAAGAATAGGATTTTCACGAGCACAATAATCAATCCACTCATTGAACATTTTATGTCGGAAAAACTCTTCACGCATTTCCTTTAAAAAGGCTTTCATATCATCATCATAGAGCTTATCAGCATAATAACGAGGCATAGCCATTTTATGACCGGCCCACGCACGAACATAATCACGAGGATGTCTACGATAAAATTCGATGATATCAGCTTTCATAAATCCAAAGCCAATACCAGGATTCCGAGAACAAAGCATAAACGGTTTGTACTTCTTTTCATCCCGAAGAATCTCGGGACACATACTTTTTTCGTACATGTATTTACAGACATAAGCAATCTCTTTGATTGTCAAAGGGTGAGCTTGTACAAAACCATTCTGCCAACATTCGGCCAGTAAGTCACCAGCCATTTTACCAGTAAAAGGGAAGCCAAATAAGATCATATGATAGTGAGGGCGGCCATTTTTTGCACCATATTCAGAAGTGACAAAATAACGCATTTTATAGTCCTCATATTTCTTTCGAAGCCGTTTCATAAACAATTGTACATCACGTTTGGATACTACGGCAACGTTCGTTTGAAATAGGTCACTACCAATTCTTTCTATCGGTAAATGTTCATCATCATAAGTAAGAGTGACGAACAACGATAGCGGATATTCTTTGGCTTCCGCTTGTAAGCGATACACCCAAGATTGACGCTTATTCTGACGACAGTTTACACACCAACCGCAAGGAACTTTCGCTTCTACACTGGCAAGATACATAGGGTGAAGGCATTTAGCCATTCAACGCAGGGGTATCGGGTTTGTCAAAGATCGACTTTACAGCATCAATGACCGTTTCTAAAACGGCAATGATAATTTTCCAAACTGGTTTCATAAGCGAACACCTCCTCTACTTACACGATAACCACGAATTCTACGTCTTCTACTACGACCGAGAAATCCACGTCTACGGCCTCTACGTCTACGTCTCATAACAAAAAATTATTTGGGGTTAAACATTTGGTCAAGCTCGCGAGAATCGCGAAACATGTACATCATCATACGCTTAAATAATTCGGAAGCAACATTCTTTGCATCTGAACTATCACCGAAAAGACGTTCCATTCTATTACGGAACGCATTAATATCGTTATCCTGTTGAAGTTTACGGATACCTTCCATTGCGGTTGCATATTGAGCATTCGAAAGCTTAATCTTATTGTCAAACAGGGTACGATCTAATTCATATTGGAGTACCTTTTGATTCGCACCAGTCCAAGCGCCAGCAGCGCTTGCTTCGGAGAGATTTTTCTCTGCTATAGCACGATCAATAGATACGTTACGAAGCTCACGAGCAAGGTTAAGATCAAACCCGGAACGAGCGGTAGACATAGCAATATTGCCTTGACGAATACCTTCGGTTCGAGCTTGTTCTTTAATGAGCTTATTTTGAGCTTCCATGTTTTCAACTTGAGCTTTATTTTGACGCATTGCCATATACATAGACGCAGCATCAGATAAACCAAGATTCCAGCCGCGGTAGGGTTCCATTGTAGCACGTTGGATTTTCGCGGGTTGATATTGCGGAGCTGAACCAGCGCTATTACCAGTAACACCACTACCATAAACCAAATTAGGATTAAGGCCAGCTTGCCGAAGACGGGACATTTGCGCAGTCGGTGAATTGTACTGATTCTGCATGTTCCACATTTCGACACTACGGGCATAAGCCTTTTCATTCTCGGCGGTTTGCCAGTTGTTCTGGTATTTAGCCAACTGCATGTTCTGAATGTTAGCTCGACGTTGGGCATTTGCACCAATCATAGAGCCAGCAAGAGAACCAAGACCACCAATTATAGCACCAATAGGCATACTAATCAATTTTAAGTGATTCTAAATAATACGCATTGATCTCTTTTACAGTATGATCACAAACGAGAAGAGCTACCAATTTTCTACCAGCGTTATGTGCTTGTATAATATCACGGGCAGAGAATTGTATACTACGAAAGCGTTCAACACCTTCTACATCAGTAAATTGTACATGAAAATAAAACCGTCTCATTGTCCTTTTAATTTAAGGCTACCGAGATTCTTTTAGAACTAATATCATTTTAAACATTGAAAACACAAAGATGTGTGAGCCTGCTTGTTTCATTGAATAAGAAGTTATTATGAAAATCAGAGTAATTCTTTCAATATCATGGAACACAAATTATGATTCAAAAGAATCAGATCTATTAGCCTAATCCTGTTGCCGGAGCCTCTGTGATTGTTAAAAGGAACCACTAACGGCATCATGACGAATATGGATGATAATCTTCGTTCAGTGGTAGTCCATTGGTTTTGAACGATGGCATGGAAGGTGGTATCAACGCTGTCAACCCGCAGGATATTGAGAATATTTCTGCTTTGAAAGATGCTGCCGTTTCTTCCATTTGCAGGGTTTGTGTTCCTTTGGTGTAATTATTACAAAAAGCGGTAGAACAGGAAAACCAGTTGTAAACAACAATAATAGCTTTCGATGGAATGATTCGGTAAGAACCCAAACCAAATGGATTCATATTCAAAAATACAGCATTCGTTCCGAATGGTCCGGGATGGCCGGGAAAAGAAAAAGGAGCCTGCTAACCCATATATGGATATGTTCTTGGCTGTGGATATATCGTCTTATAGCGAAGTGCTGTATAGTAAAGGTCTCGGCTAGGTACATTGTGTCGGTGTAGGAGCGTGGTTAGGCGATTATGGTGTCGGTGTGACCCGTGGTATGGTCGATGGTTTTTTAATGGCAAACGGTCAGCCGATCGATGTTATACAAGGTTGGATTGACCAGTTGCCCAGCGTAATAAGTCTCTCCTCTCCCCAGTCATTTTTGGCCTCTTCGCTCATAACAGTAGCAGCGATTGTCTTATTATAATCTGTATCGGGATGAGCACGTTCGCGAAAAGCTCTCCAATAGCTCTGTGCTTTGGCATCCAGATTTCCATTCTTTTCATAACATGCTTCCATATAGTTTAATAAGGCATCTGATGCACGATTCGCAATCGTTTCATCACTCAGATAACCATTTCCTGCCGCATCCTTTTTTATTTTTTGTTCCCGAATCGAAAAAAAAGTTTCTTGTATTTCTCCATTTGTCTTTTCTTCTTGTTTCTCTGTCCTTGTGAAACAATTTGTCAATATGTTTTCGGATTACTTTTTCAGCATGATCTGCTTTTACCCGAAAGGTTAAATACAAAACAACTTCTCTTTTTTTGTGTTACATATATCAAAAAAGACGTTGGTTTCAGCCAAGACATGTATCATAATTTAAACAAAAAACATTAGTTATGTTGAAAAGAATTAAGCCTGTCAGCATGGTTTTGCTTGCGAGCACGTTATGTTTCTCCGGGAATATATACTCGGCTTCAAGTGCAGGTAATCCAGACACTGACATTTCCCAACAAAATGCAAAAGTAACGGGAACCGTCGAAGATGCTTTGGGACCGGTTGCCGGCGCGTCTGTTGTTATAAAAGGAACCACCAACGGGACAATGACCGATATGGATGGCAACTTTACGTTGGATGGGGTAAAAAATGGGGATATTATCCAAATATCCTTTATCGGTTACGCCACACAGGAGATTCCTTATGCAGGACAAGCCTCTTTGTCTGTACATCTTGAAGAGGACACGCAAAAATTGGATGAAGTAGTCGTGACTGCTTTGGGTATGAAGCGTGATAAAAAAGCGTTAGGTTACGCCATGCAGGAATTGAAGGGAGACGAGTTGTTGTCTTCCCGCGAACCAAATTTGGCCAATTCGTTGTCTGGTAAAGTTTCCGGTTTACAGATTGTACGCTCCAGTAACGGGGTGGGAGGTTCTTCGAAGATCGTGCTCCGTGGTAACAGTTCGCTGACCGGTAGCAATCAGCCATTGATCGTGGTGGACGGTACGCCGATGGATAATTTTACAGGCGGTGTGGATGATGTTTGGGGTAATTCCGGAGCCGATATGGGTAACGGCCTTTCTGATATTAACCCTGAAGATATCGAATCGATGACGGTCCTGAAAGGAGCTTCGGCAGCTGCACTTTACGGTTCGAGGGCCGGTAACGGCGTGATCCTGATCACGACCAAATCGGGACGGAAAAACGAAGGGCTGGAGATTACGGTGAATGCTGGTATCACGGCTGAATCCATTTTCTTGAAACCGGATATGCAAAACAGCTTCGGACAAGGATCGGTCGGAGTTTATGACAACCAGTCCCGTTTGAGTTGGGGACCGAAAGCTGAAGGCCAGACTGTGACGGATTGGCTCGGACGCCAAGTGCCTCTCCAGACATATGATAATATCGATGCTTTCTTCCATACAGGAACCTCTTTTAACGAAGGCGTCAGTTTCCAGCAGAATATTAACGGAACTTCTGTCTTCGCATCTATTAACCGTTCGGATGATGCCGGTATCACACCGGAATCGAAACTGAATAAGACGAACGTTACGTTGCGTGCCACCACATTCCTCGATAAGACGGAGAAATGGAAGGTGGATGCCAAAGTGAACTATATAAATATGAATGCCCATAACCGCCCGATCCAAGGCGTGAACCCGTCAAATGCGTTCAACACGATATACGGTCTGCCTCGTTCCTTGAATGTTAAGGAATTTAAGAGCAGCGTGGATGAAGAAGGCAATATGATCTGGTGGGATGCCTCCAAGAACCCGCAGGAAAACCCGTACTGGGTGACCAAATACCGGCAGAACAATGATACCCGTAACCGTCTGTTGGGTAACGTATCGTTGAAGTATGCGCCGACCAACTGGTTCGATATCGAACTGCGTGGGGGTACCGACTATTATACGACGACCAAAAATGAGAAAGTATATGTCGGCGGTAACACCTCGCCCCGCGGCCTGTATAATGAAGGTTCTGAGACATTCTACGAAAATAACTACAGCTTCCTGGCTACCGCACGCAAAGACAACCTGCTGGACCGCTTGGGCGGTTTCGTGACATTCGGAGGTAACCTGATGATGCAGCAGCGAACCAAGATGAACGCTTCGGCTGGTGAATTGCTGGTTCCGGACCTTTTCTCCTTGAACAACGGCATTAATAAACCGACCGTTACCTCCGAGTTGATCCGCCGGAAGATGAATTCCCTTTATGGATCATTGCAACTGAACTGGGACGGCTATCTGTTTTTAGACGTGACAGCCCGTAACGACTGGTCATCTACTATGTCCAAAGACAATCGCTCTTATTTCTATCCTTCGGTCAGTCTTTCTGGTGTGATCTCGGATATGTTACCTAAGATCGGCGGAAACATGCCGGAGTGGTTCACCTTTGCAAAGGTGAGGGCTTCTTATGCGGAAGTCGGTAATGATCTTGATCCCTATCAGTTGTACAATAATTACACGGTAGGAAAAGACGAAAACGGGAATACGACGGCTGCTCCCGGCCAAATCTTGTTTGATTCGAGCGTACGAAGCGAGTTGATCAAATCATGGGAAGCCGGTCTCGACGTGCGTTTCCTGCAGAACCGCTTGGGTTTGGATTTCGCCTGGTATAAGACGAATGCGACCCGCCAGTTGCTGAACCTGCCGCTCGACCCGTTTGCCGGGTATAGTTCCCGCAAGGTGAACGCCGGTAATATCCAGAACGAAGGTCTGGAAATCTCGTTGAACGGTGCCATTTTCCAGAGCCCGGACGTGCAGGGATTCAACTGGAATGCGACAGCCCAGTTCTCCTTGAATCGCAATAAGATCATCGACCTGTATCCGGGCGTGACGCTTTATGACATCAAGACATTGGATGCGATCCAGATCGTGGCGGCACAAGGCAGTTATTATGGTGATATTTACGGACAGACCTTTCTGCGTGTGACGGACAAGGACAGTCCGCATTATGGCAAAGTGATTGTGGGAGACGACGGCCTACCTCTGATCTCTGCTGAAAAGAGCAAGGTGGGTAACCAAAGTCCGGACTGGATGCTGGGTTTGACGAACAGTTTTTCATATAAAGGGTTTAACTTGAGTTTCCTGGTCGATTTCCGTATCGGTGGCGACATCTATTCGGCAACAGCTTCCAACCTATTTGTCCGTGGTAATGCAGCCGGAACGGTTGTGAACGGTGAACGTCAGGATTTTGTCGTGCCTAACACGGTTGTCAGGAAAGACGGAGGATATGTGGAAAACAATGTTCCGGTCACTCACCAGAACTATTGGGAGCGGATCGGATCGACCGGTAATTACGGTTTGCCGGAGGTTTTCACATATGACGCAACCAATATTCGTCTACGTAACATCACTTTAGGATATACGTTCAACAGAGCGATGCTGAAAAAGACGCCGTTCCAGCGTTTGAATCTGTCTGCTACCTGCAACAATGTATGGATGATCCATTACAATTTGCCAGGTATTGACCCCGAATCCGTTTCGGCAACCAACACGAATGCGACTGGTTTCGAAAACGGGGCCGCTCCGACGAGCCGTTCGTTCACGTTTAACGTAACGGTCGGGTTTTAAAAAGCTTACAAAACCTTTCCGGAAGACCGGATGGTCGGTTTTTGATAATTTGCAATCATTTTGTAAAGGATATAAAAAGAAACAACATAATATGAACACAAAAAATAAAATATTAGCAGGCCTATTCTCTATGGCGGCATTGTTTTCTTCCTGTAACGATTTTCAGGAGATAAATGAAGATCCGGACCAGGTGGATGAAAGCAAGGTAAAGCCTGAATGGTTCTTGAATGCCTCGATCGTCGGTGACCAGATGAATCCGGAGATCGCCGAACGTATGTTTATCCTGACTTGGAACCGGGCGTCTCGTTTCAATCGGGGAAGCGGTTTCACGATCGGTACGGATAATAATGATTATATCACGCGCTACCTGAGCAACGACTACGCCGTGAAATGGTTGAATCAGGCGACTAAAGCCGTTCAACTGGGCGAGAAGAAAGTGGCTGATGGTGAAGCTGATCTCTATCCGTATTATAAGAATGTGATCCAGATGGCGCGTATCTGGCGGGCTTACCTGAACTCGGAGGTCTCTGACGGGTTCGGGCCGATTCCGGCGTTGGATGCTTTTTCGGGCGTTCCGGGCGAGTACGACAGTGTAGAAGCGATTTATACTTTTATTCTCAAAGAACTAAAGGAGGCGGAAGCCGCGCTCGACCCGTCAATTGATATGTCTCCGATGTCGGCTGAAGACGCTTTCTATGCCGGAAATGTGAATATGTGGAAGAAATATGCCAATTCTCTGCGTATGCGCTTGGCAATGCGTATCGTGAATGCAAACCCGCAGCTGGCTGAAAGAGAGTTTGAAGATGCCGCTTCCAAAGGATATATTTCTTCACTTTCCGAACTTGCCGGTGTACAGGAAAAGGACGGATGGAGCGACCTGACCAGCGTTATGTCCCGTACCTGGAATGCACAGGCGATGTCCGTTACATTCAAGAATCTCGTGGTCGGCTTGGGAAGTAACGAATTTCCACTACCTGATTCATTGAAAGCACATCTGAAGAACCCGCATACTTACATGGGCTTGTATTTGGATAGGCATTTTCCGTTGACGACGAACGATCCGTGTGCCGGATTTTATTTCGACGGCGTTCCACAATATGTCGATCCACGTGCACCGAAGTTATTTAGTGTAGTAGGATGGAACGATGGTGTGGTTTATTCCGATTATATCGGGGCGGCCAGCGAGGTGAAACCGGTCTCCCTGTTCGATCCGGATGATAACACGAAGCCGATGCTGACAATCGATCCTAGATATACTTGGGGGACATGGGTGGCCGGTGAATGGGATGTGAAAGGTAGTTTGGCTACCGAATTGACCGGAAAAAACTATAACTATCCGTCCATGTCGAAGCAATACCGCATGAGTACTCAGAAACGTGTCTATTTCGGTCCTTGGGAAAGTTATTTCTTGCTGGCTGAAGCCGGCGTGCGTGGTTGGGATGTTCCGGGTTCTCCCAAATCGAACTACGAGAACGGAGTGACTGCGAGCTTCGAGTACCACGGCTTGTTGAGTGAAGTCGGTGCTTATCTGTCTTCTACCGAATATAATCGGATCGGGACATCTGTCAGTTTCGACCATACAACGGAGGCAAAGCCTTATATCGTAAACTATGTTGATCCGTACACAAAAGAGAACAAGACGATGACTTATACATATCCGAAAAATTCCATCTATCGTGGCGGTGCATATAATAACGATGCGATGACGAAGATCTTCACACAGAAATATATTGCTCAGGTTCCCTGGTTGCCCGAGGAAGTTTGGAGCGACCATCGCCGTATCGGTTTGCCTTTTTTCGAGAATCAGGCTGTCGAAAAAGACTATAACCCGTTGAACCAGGTTCCCTTGACAGTTGCCACTTCAAAAGAATGCCGTTTGGAGTTTTATCCGAAGCGTTATCGCTATCCGGCCAATATCCAGACGAACAACCTGGAAGGTTATAATAAAGCCCTCGAACTGTTGGGCGGACCGGATGTGGTGGAGACTGCCTTGTGGTGGAATCTGAAGTAGTGATATGAGAAAAGGTTGGTAGGTGTTCGATGAAGAACTTTCCTACCAACCTTTTTATATGAATGAAGCAAACTGTTTATTGCATGCCTTCTGTCGTTACTTCTTTATTGATCTTTTTCACTAATCCTTGAAGTACAGCGCCCGGACCTAGTTCGATGAAATGATCGGCACCGTCGGCAATCATGTTCTGAACGCTCTGTGTCCAACGGACCGGGGCAGTCAGCTGGGCAATCAGGTTAGCCTTGATTGTTTCAGGACAGGTTTCGCCTTTCGTGCTTACGTTTTGGTAAACAGGGCAAGACGGTTTGTGGATCGGAGTCGCTTCGATAGCGGCAGCCAGTTCTGCACGAGCCGGTTCCATCAGAGGGGAGTGGAATGCACCGCCGACTTTCAGTTTCAGTGCACGTTTTGCACCGGCAGCCAGCATCTTTTCACATGCGGCATCGATACCGGATACGGAGCCGGAGATGACAAGCTGTCCCGGACAGTTGTAATTTGCACATACGACGACTTCACCTTCGATGCTTGCGCAGATCTCTTCTACTTTTTCGTCCGGCAATGCCAGAACGGCAGCCATTGTCGAGGGGGTGGCTTCGCAGGCTTTCTGCATCGCCATAGCACGTTTGGATACCAGAACAAGTCCGTCTTCGAAAGACAAGGCTCCGGCTGCAACAAGCGCGGAGAATTCTCCTAAAGAGTGTCCGGCTGTCATATCCGGTTTGAACTGGTCACCTAATGTTTTTGCAAGAATGACAGAGTGTAAGAAAATGGCAGGCTGTGTCACTTTTGTCTGGCGCAGATCTTCGTCTGTTCCGGCGAACATCAGATCCGTGATGCGGAAACCGAGGATTTCGTTAGCCTTTTCAAACATCTCTTTTGCAAGGGAATTGTTTTCATAAAGGTCTTTTCCCATTCCGACAAACTGGGCACCCTGACCGGGAAATACATACGCTTTCATTTTTTCTAATCTTTTTCTAATTTCAGTTTTTTAAGATGGCGCAAAGGTAATAAATTTAGAATAATTGGGGTACTATTCATTACAAATTGTATCTTTGCCCCATCGATAACAGGAATATTAACGACTAATTTATACAATATCATGGATCAATTATTATTTCTTGGAAATTTAGGAACTGGCGAGATTATCATCATTGCCATTATTGTTTTGTTACTTTTCGGTGGTAAAAAAATACCTGAACTGATGAAAGGTATCGGTAAAGGTGTGAAAAACTTTAAAGACGGTGTAAAAGGATTAGAAGACGACATTAAGATAGACGATACCGATAAAAAGTAAAAGATGGCAGAATTAGAACAAGAAGAAATGTCCTTCTGGGACCACCTGGAGGCACTTCGTTGGACTCTGTTCCGTTCTTTTTTAGCGCTCTTTATCTTTGCGATAGGCAGTTTCGCCTTTATGCGTGGTAGCGATGGTATATTTGACCGCGTAGTATTGGCACCCTGTTATTCCGATTTTATCTTTTACAGATGGTTGTGCGATTTGAACCAGTGGTTGGTCAATGTCAGTCCGTGGTTTGATGTTCTGCCTGATTTCTGTAATGATAATTTTCATGTGGATGTGTTTAATATCAGATTGGCATCTCAGTTCTTTACTCACATGACCACCTCGTTCTGGTTGGCACTTGTGCTTACTTTCCCTTATCTGATGTGGGAAATCTGGAAGTTCATTAGTCCGGCTTTGTATGAGAATGAGAAGAAAAATGTCAAATGGGTATTTCTTTTGGGAACAATCATGTTCTTTATCGGATGTGCTGTCGGATATTTTATGGTATTCCCGATGACGCTGCGCTTTTTGGCAACTTATCAGTTGAGTGCCAATATAACGGAACAGGTCTCTTTGGATTCGTATATGGATAATTTCCTGATGCTGATCTTTGTGATGGGAATCGTTTTTGAAATGCCGTTGGTTTCGTGGCTGTTGTCGAAGATCGGTTTGTTGAAACGTTCGTTCTTCCACAAATACAGACGGCATGCTATCGTGGGGTTGTTGGTTACTGCTGCATTTATCACCCCAAGTAGTGACCCGTTCACATTGGGTATCGTATTCTTCCCGCTGTATGGATTGTTCGAATTGAGTGCGTTCTTTGTGAAGAATGACACGAATGGAGATGCAGATGACGAGGATGAAGATAGTACGGAAATCGCACCGGCCTAAAACTACGGACATCGTAAAATAGTTATAGAAGAGACGTACAGTTTTTATTGTACGTCTCTTTTTTTATCTTTGTCAAGACTAAAACATAATGTAAACATGAGGCACATATCCTTATTGGCGGTCTCCTTGCTGGCTCTGGCAGCCTGCACGCCGGAAAAACAACAGGAGGCGGATGATTATACACAATATGTAAATCCTTTTATCGGGACAGACTTTACGGGTAATACCTATCCGGGAGCGCAAGTCCCTTTCGGAATGGTTCAGTTGAGTCCTGACAACGGGCTTCCCGGTTGGGACCGTATTTCCGGTTATTTTTATCCCGACACGACTATTGCCGGTTTCAGCCATACCCATTTGTCAGGGACAGGTGCGGGCGATTTGTACGATATCTCTTTCATGCCGGTGACTCGTCCGTATAAGGAGGCACCTGCTCCTTTGGGTGTCTATTCGACTTTTTCGCACAATGACGAGATGGCTTCGGCTGGCTATTACCGTGTGCTGCTGAAAGATTACAATATTAATGTCGAGTTGACCGCGACTGAACGTTGCGGTATTCAGCGTTATACGTTCCCCAAAGCAGAGGCATCCGTATTCTTGAACCTCAAAAAGGCGATGAACTGGGACTTCACGTTGGATTCGTATATAGAAGTGGTCGATTCGATGACGATCCGGGGATATCGTTTTTCGCAAGGCTGGTCTCCTTTGCAGCATGTTTATTTTGAGACTCGTTTCTCGAAACCTTTCATGGCTTGCCATATGGACACAACTTCTATCGTAACGAAAGATCGTGGCAGGATCGGTACGGCCTATATTGCCCGTTTCGATTTCAATACGGAGAAAGATGAGGAAATTTTAGTAACGACTGGTATATCCGGTGTCAGTATGGAAGGAGCAGGCAAGAACCTGCGTGCGGAGGTTTCGAAAGACGATTTCGATTATTATCAAGCGCAGGCTGCCAAAACATGGAACAAGCAGCTTTCTAAAATAGAGGTGAAAAGCTCGGATACTGATGACCTGGTGAAGTTCTATACTGCTTTGTACCATTCCATGATCGCTCCGACAATTTACAGTGATGTGGATGGTTCCTATTACGGCCCGGATCAGCAGATCCATAAAGCGGACGGATGGACGAACTATTCCACTTTCTCGTTGTGGGATACTTATCGCGCTTCTCATCCGCTATTTACCTATACCGAACCAGAACGTGCAAATGATATGATCAAAGGTTTCTTGAAATTCTATGAACAGAATGGGGCTTTGCCATTGTGGAATTTGTATGGCTGGGAAACCAATATGATGATCGGATATCATGCCGTTCCCGTAATTGTGGATGCGTATCTGAAAGGTATCGGCAATTTCGATCCGGAAAAAGCACTTGAGGCTTGTATTGCTACGGCCAACCGTGATGATTACCGGGGAATCGGTGATTACAAGAAGTTAGGGTATGTCCCGGCCTACGGCGATCCCAAGAAATGGGAGAACTGGTCGTTATCCAAGACATTGGAATATGCTTATGATGATTATTGTATTGCAACAATGGCAAAGAAGATGGGCAAGAAAGAGATCGCCGATGAATTCTACAAACGTGCTCAGAACTACCGGAATGTTTATAATCCGGCCACTTCTTTCATGCAGCCGCGTGACGAGAAAGGGAACTTCGCTGCAAACTTCAGCCCCGACGACTATACCGAAGATATCTGTGAAAGTAATGGCTGGCAATATTTCTGGTCTGTACCTCAGGATCTGGACGGTCTGGTCGGCCTGGTCGGAAGCAAGGAACGTTTCGCTGAGAAACTGGACAGTATGTTCACCTATGTTCCGAAATCGACAGAAGACCTGCCGATCTTCAGTACCGGTATGATCGGGCAATACGCACATGGCAACGAACCGAGCCATCATGTGATTTATTTATATAATAAAGTAGGACAGCCCTGGAAGACGCAGAAGTATGTGGCTGAGGTCCTGCACAACCTATATCAGAATGCTCCGGACGGTATTTGTGGGAATGAAGATTGCGGACAGATGTCGGCTTGGTTCGTATTCAGTTCGATGGGCTTCTATCCGGTTGATCCGATCAGTGGCAAGTATGAGATCGGAACTCCGATATTTCCAGAAGTGAAGATGCATTTGGCAAACGGCAAAACTTTTGTGGTCTTGGCTCCGGCTGTAAGCCGTGAAAATATCTATGTTCAATCTGTGAAGTTGAATGGCCGACCGTATGACAAGAGCTATATTACCCATGAGCAGATTATGAATGGTGACACATTGGAGTTTGAAATGGGTAACCGGCCGGGACCGGTATGGTATAATAATATGTAATTGCCATGACGAAGAATTCATGATGTTCATAAATCTCTATCACTCTATCACGCTTTTGCGTGTGTGCTTTGTTAATTAAAGCGTGAGATGTGTGATAGATGGCGTTTTCATCTATCACACATCTATCACAAAATCAAATAGTGTCTCGTCCTGATTTTGGTTGACTGTGTATTAAAAAAATCCTGTTATAGGTTGT
>OWJI01001246.1_pt1 | contig 16039 bp, 10 predicted proteins | sample 1732541 | NCBI WGS metagenome assembly OWJI01 (sample SAMN05065727, study PRJEB22554) | human gut metagenome | biome: ENVO:2100002; feature: ENVO:00000062; material: ENVO:00002003 | host: Homo sapiens | place: USA
TCGTGGGCTCGGAGATGTGTATAAGAGACAGGGGTGATGGACTTGCGTGCCGCCCGAAGCGCCGCCTGCTGATGCTCCTCGCACCCGATGCACCCCGGACGCCCGCTCTTCTCCGGCTGCGCCAGCAGATTCATACGACACTTGACGGTCAGGATGTGGCGCACCGCGTCGTCCAGCACGGCTTCGTCGAGCTTGCCGGAGCGCACCGCGTCAATCGCCGCATCGTAGAAGCCGAGGGAAGTCATCATCATGTCGTTGCCTGCCTTGGCAGCCAGCACGGACGCTTCGGGCATGTCCGCCGCGACGTGCTGGGCGGTCAGAAGCGAATGGCAGTTGTCCCAGTCGGTGACGCTGAAGCCGTCAAAGCCCGCGTCGCCGCGCAGAATCGCCTTCATGCTCTTCTCGTCGGCGGTGAAGGGCGTGCCGTCGATGGAACCGTACGCCGTCATGACCGTTGCGCACCCTGCCCGGAACGCCTTCTCGAACGGCGGCAGGAACGTCTCGCGCAGGCGGCGGTATGTCATTTCCGTGTCGCAGGCATCGCGCGCGCCGACCGCTTCGCCGTAGCCGATGTAGTGCTTGGCGCACGCCAGAATATGCTCGCCGTCGGACAAATCGTCGCCCTGATAGCCGCGCACGATCGCTTCGCCTAATTCACCCGCCAGATAGGGGTCTTCGCCGAAGGTTTCGTCGACGCGCCCCCAGCGGGTGTCGCGCCCCAAGCACAGCACGGGCGAGAACGTCCAGTGCAGCCCGTCGGTGGCAACTTCGCGCGCCGTCACTTCGCCCATTTCGCGCGCGATGTCCTTGTCCCACGCGCAGGCGCACGCCAGCTGCGACGGGAAGATGGTGGCGTGTTCATTCAGCCCGTGCCCGTGGATGGCATCAATGCCGAACAGCACGGGGATGCCCAGACGGCTATGGAGCGCCGCCTGCTGCACCTCGCGCGCGTCGTCGCCCAGAACGTGCAGGAACGAGCCTGCGCCGAGCTTCGCCCAGCGCAGCGCTTCCTCGCGTCCGACGACGGTGTAGGGAACCTGCACCATTTGGGCGGCTTTTTCTTCCAGTGTCATTTGGGAAAGCAGGTTTTCCACCTGCTGGTTGATGGCTTCATTGGAAAGCATGGAGAATCCTCCTTGTTGGCGTGAATCGTTTTGGCACCGTGCGTGGAATACCCTCATGATACAGGCAAAAGCGAAAAAAGACAAGCGGGGAAGCGGGGAAAATTTTGCGAAAACGATTGAGAAGTCAAGAAAAAACAGGCGTTTGGGCTGATTGCACGGATTTTCGGAAAAGTTTTCGGACATTTTTTTGCTTTGGCGCAAGGATTTTTCACTTGTTTGTCGTACTCTTTGAGTGGAAAATCGTATTGTTCTTTTCATTCTTGAAAGGAGTATGCAATGAATCGGGAGCGTTATTTGCAGGAAATCGACGCGGTGAACACAGCGGGAAAATATCACCCGACGTGGGAATCGCTCAGCACCCACCCTGTGCCGGACTGGTATCGGGAGAAGCGGCTGGGCATCTTCCTGCACTGGGGCGTGTTTTCTGTCCCGGCGTATCATGACTGGTACGCGCGGAACATGTACATCAAGGGTTCGCCGGAGTATGAGTACCACTGCCAGCATTACGGGCAGCCGAAGGATTTCGGGTTCAAGGACTTCATTCCGCAGTTCAAGATGGAAGCGTTCGATCCGCAGGCGTGGGTGAAGCTGTTCCGGGAAGCGGGGGCGGATTACATCGTGCCGGTGGCGGAGCATCACGACGGCTTCCAGAACTACCGGAGCGAGCTGTCCCACTGGAACGCGGCGGAAATGGGCCCGCACCGGGACATCATGGGTGATTTGCTGGTGGAGGCGGAGCGCGCGGGCATGACGCTGGGCGCGTCGAGCCATCGCGTGGAGCACTGGTGGTTCCTGGGGCATGGGCAGGAGTTTGACAGCGACATCAAGCAGCCGATGCACTTGGGCGACTACGCATGGCCAGCCATGCCCGAACGGGAGAATCAGGACTTGTTCTCCGAGCCGATGCCGACGGATGAGTTCCTGACGGACTGGCTGCTGCGCTGCTGCGAGATCGTCGATCGCTATCATCCGCGCATCCTCTATTTCGACTGGTGGATTCAGCATTCCGCCGTCAAGCCGTACCTGCAGCGCTTCGCCGCGTACTACTTCAACGTGATGGAAAGCCGCGGCGGGTGCGTCATCAACTACAAGCACGACGCATTCCCGTTCGGCATCGGCGTGCCGGACATTGAGCGCGGGCAGTTCGCGGAAGCGAAGCCGTTCCTGTGGCAGTCGGACACGTCCGTCATGCGTGGCAGCTGGTGCTACTCTGTGCAGCCGGACAAGGCGGTCTACAAAGCGCCGCAGGAGATTGTGCAGGACTTGCTGGACGTGGTGAGCAAAAACGGCCGCCTGCTGCTGAATTTCGGCCCGAAGCCGGACGGCACGCTGGCGGACAAAGACGTTGAGATCCTGCACAAACTGGCGGACTGGATGCGCGTCAACGACGAGTGCATCCATGGCACAGGCTTGTGGCGCATCAATCAGGAAGGCCCGACGAAGATTCAGGAGGGGCAGTTTGCCGACGGCGCGTCCCGCAACTTCACCAGCGAGGACTTCCGCTTCACCTGCTGCGGCGGAAACATCTACGCGGCGTGCATGGCATGCCCGGCGGACGGCAGGCTGCACATTCGGTCTCTGCGCGAGGCGGACGCGAGCCACTTGCCGCTCTGGCACGGCATTGTGCGGAAGGTGGAGGTGCTGGGCAATCCCGCGCAGGTCGCGTGGACGCGCGACGGCGAAGCCCTGCATGTGGATTTGGGGACTTACCGCAGCGACATGCCGGTTGTGGTGAAAATCATCACGGACTAAAGACGGCGGTTTCCGCGCCCTGTGCGCATGAAAAAGCCATCAATATTATCATAAAGGAGAGCATCAACATGCGTTTTACGCAAGGTTACTGGGTCATCCGGCAGGACTATGTGATGTCCTACGCCACGCAGACCGTTCGCGTCATCAAGAACGACAAGGAGCTGCACATCATCAGCGCCTGCCGCCCGATTCGCCACCGCGGCGATATTCTCGACGGCGGCTCGCTCGACATTGTGTTCACTGCGCCGCGCAAGAACATCATCCGCGTGCAGGTGACGCACTTTGCCGGAACGCCGCGCAAAGACCCCAAGTTCACGACGTATGAAGAGGACGTGACGCCCGAAATCCGCGAGGATGACGACTACGCCTACTTCATCTCCGGCGACTTGACCGCGCGCGTGAGCAAGGGCGGCAATTGGGCGGTGGACTATATGGTCGGCGACCGCATCCTGACGACGTCCGGTTGGCGCGGCATGGGCCGTGCGCTGAAGAAGGACGGCACGCCCTGCTCGCTTCTGCCGCACGGCACGTCCTACATGTCCGAGAGCCTCCAGCTCGACGTGGGCGAATGCGTTTACGGTTTGGGCGAACGCTTCGGCGCATATGTCAAGAACGGTCAGACGGTTGATATGTGGAACGCGGACGGCGGCACGGCGTCGGAGCTGGCGTACAAGAACATCCCGTTCTATATGACCAACCGCGGTTACGGCGTGCTGGTGGAGAACGCAAGCGACGTGTCCTTTGAGGTCGCGACGGAAAAGGTGGAGCGCGTCCAGTTCTCGCACGAGGGCGAAACGATGGTCTACGACGTGATTTACGGCGGCACGCCGAAGGACACGCTGGACTTGTACACCGCGCTGACGGGTCGTCCGGCGCTCGTGCCCGCGTGGTCGTTCGGTCTGTGGCTGTCCACCTCCTTCACCACGAATTACGACGAACAGACGACTTCCTCCTTCATCAACGGCATGGCGGAGCGCGACATTCCGCTGTCCGTGTTCCACTTCGACTGCTACTGGATGAAGGGCTTCAACTGGTGCGACTTCGAGTGGGATCATGACACGTTCCCCGACCCGGTGGGAATGCTCAAGCGCTACCACGAAAAGGGGCTGCATATCTGCTGCTGGATTAACCCGTACATCGGTCAGGCGTCGCCGCTGTTCAAGGAAGGCATGGAGCATGGCTACCTGCTGAAAAAGACCGACGGCAGCCTCTTCCAGACCGATATGTGGCAGGCGGGCATGGCGATTGTCGATTTCACCAATCCGGACGCTTGCAAGTGGTACGCTTCGTACCTTTATAAGCTCATGGACATGGGCGTGGACTGCTTCAAGACCGACTTCGGCGAGCGCATCCCGGTGCGCGACATTCGCTGGTTCGACGGCAGCGACCCGGTCTATATGCACAACTATTACACCTATCTGTACAACAAGGTTGTCTTTGACGTTGTGAAGGATCGCAAGGGCGAGGGCGAAGCGATTCTGTTTGCCCGCAGCGCGACGGTCGGCGGTCAGCAGTTCCCGGTGCACTGGGGCGGCGATAACTCCGCGACCTACATCTCGATGGCGGAAACGCTGCGCGCGGGTCTGTCCATGAGTCACAGCGGCTTTGGCTACTGGAGCCACGATATTTCCGGCTTTGAGTCCACCGCGCCGGCGGATGTTTACAAGCGCTGGGTGCAGTTTGGCCTCTTGTCCTCCCACAGCCGCCTGCACGGCTCGACCAGCTACCGCGTGCCGTGGCTGTTTGACGAGGAGAGCGTGGATGTCTGCCGCAAGTTCACCAAGCTCAAGTGCCGCCTGATGCCTTATCTGTACGGCAAGGCGGTGGAGGCGCACGAACACGGCGTGCCGATGATGCGCCCGATGATGCTGGAGTTCCCGGATGACCCGGCGTGCGATATGCTCGACCGCCAGTACATGCTGGGCGATTCGCTGCTCGTTGCGCCGATTTTCCGCAAGGACGGCGAGGTGCAGTATTATCTGCCCGACGGAACGTGGACGTCCCTGCTGGATGGCGGCAAGGTCGAAGGCGGCCACTGGCAGACGGAGATTCACGACTTCATGTCCCTGCCGCTGATGGTGCGCCCCGGCACGGTGCTGCCGCTTGGCGCGCATGACGACCGCCCGGATTACGACTATCTGGACGGCATGGAGCTGCACGTCTACCAGCTGGCGGACGGCGAGAGCGAGACGGTTGAAATCCCCGACACGAAGGGGAATGTCGCCGCGACATTCACCGTGACGATGAAGGACGGTCAGGCGCAGGTCGAAACCGACTCCACGAAGCCGTATACCGTGGTTGTGCATCAGTAAATAACAACAGCCCTCTGGCGCAGGATGCTTGCGTCAGAGGGCTGTTTGCGTAAATGCAGCGATGTGATGCTAATATGCAATGTGTTATTGCGCAGAGGGTTTCGCGTCTGCGGACGCGACAAGGGGGCAATGGAAACAGACGAATGTCTGCGGTCGCCCCCTTGACCCCTTCGCAGTCGCCTCCCATGTTACTTGGTTTTTATCGTTACAAGGGCGACAAAAAGGAAAACAATATTATACTTTCGGTGACGCCGCTGCTGCCGCATCCTCCGCGACATACACCGACGCCCCATCCATGCTCACATTCTCCAGCAGTTCTGTCAGGAACAAGTACAGCGCGTGATGATCCCGCGCCAGATTATATCCCGATAGAATCAGCAGTTCGCCGGAATCCGCCAGCACCATCAGCGTAATCTTGTCCTCGCCGTCGTCAAAGGCATCGTTCACCACGCCGCCGAGAATGCAGAAGCCGGGCTGTGCGTCAAAATCCATCGTCTCGCTGGTTTTGGGGTCGAAATCCTGCATCAGGATGGGCAGCGCCGCCGCCGGGTCTTCATCCGGCACGCGGGAAATCACCATCGCCACCACGCGCGAATCTCCCCGCACAAGCGTGATGCGCCCCTCCGCCATCTCCACATGCGCGTCCTCCGGCAAAACCACGTTGAAGGGCGCAAGTGCGCTTTCCGGCACGGCGGTCAGCATCGGCGTGGGCGCGGGCGTGCCGGTCGGGGCGTCCGTTCCTTCCGCCAGCGGGCAGGAGAAAGTTATCAGGGAAAAAAGAAGCATCAGGCAAAGCAGCCGCGTCATGCGCCGCATGGTCATGCACCTCCGTCAAAAGCAGTTTCGTGTCTTCATCATACCGCATTTGCGCGCGGATGTCAATTTGCGAAATGTAACACTTCCTTTTAGGGGGAAATTATGATATGATAAGGGCGGAAATTCCCGCAACACGAAGGAGGTTTTTTCCTTGATGCAGAAAATCATTCGCCACCTGTTCTGCCAGCCGCACATGGCGCGCCGGATTGTTGTGCTGATTCTCAGCGTGACGATTATGGGCGCGTGCGTGTCGGTGTTCGACCGCATTCAGTTCGGCACAGACCCCGCGTCCGTGCTGAATCTGGGCGTTGCCAATAAGCTGCACATGCTCCTTGGCACCTACCAGATGCTCTTCTACGGCGCGCTGCTCATCGTCGTGATGGCGATGCGGCAGTGGGAGTTCATCGGCCTGGGGTCGATTGCAAACATGGTGCTTGTAGGTTACTCGAAGGACTTGTTCGATGTTATCTTCAGCGGCCTGAACATCCTCAACCGCGATACAATGGGCATGACGGAGCGCGTCTGCTGGCTTGTGCCGACGCTGGGCGTGTTCATGGTCGCCGTGGCGTTCTATATGGTGGTGGAGCTTGGCAGCGGGCCGTATGACGCGATTCCGCAGATTATCTCGAAGTACGTCAAGAAGATTCCCTATGCCGTGATCCGCATGATTTACGACCTGTCCGCGATTGCCATCGGCTGGCTGCTGGGCAGCACGGTCGGGGTGGTGTCGATTGTTACGGGCTTCTTCCTCGGCCCGATTATCGCGGCAATTGCGAAGAAATTCCGCCCATGGTTTGCGTAATTTCCCGGAGGTGACATGATGCTCGCCGAAAGAATGGAATTGCTGACGAAGCGTCCACGGGGAACGCTTTTCCCTCCGGCGCAGAACCGCGCGGCGTGGGAAGCGCTGCCCGCTGACGACCGCATGGACATGGAAACGTTCATTGCCAAGTGGCGCGGTACGCCCTACCCGATGCTGCTGCTGAGCGACTACGCCGCATTCGTCCGCACGGGCAGCCGCGCACAGTGCGAAACGCCGTATTTCGCGCGTCGGCGGAAGCTTATCGCGGCGGTATTAGACGTGTGCCTGCACGGAGAATCGGCGGATATGTCCACAGTGGAGGATGGCTTGTGGTGCATCTGCGAGGAAACGACGTGGGCGATCAGCGCCCATGCGAACCTGACGGCGGCGCACCCGTTTCCTATCAGCGGCGAACCGATACTGGACTTGTTTGCCGCGCAGACTGCCATGGTGCTGTCCTTTACGCTGACGCTGATGGGCGATTGGCTTGACAGCTCCCTGCGCCAGCGGGTGACGGCGGAAATTCAGCGCCGCGCAATTGACCCGTTCCTGCACCGCAATACCGACTGGTGGATGGGGTTCACACGCAAGGATTTGTGCAACTGGACGCCGTGGATTGTGTCGAACGTGATGTTCTCGGCGCGCTGCCTGCTGGACGATCCGCTGCCTGTGTACCGCCGCGCCTGCGGGATGCTCGATGCGTATCTGCGCTGCATCCCGGCGGACGGCGGCTGCGACGAGGGTGCGGCGTACTGGAACATGGCGGCGGGCAGCCTGCTGGACTGCCTTGAACTGATGGCGGAAGCCGGACTTAACTGCTGGGACGAGCCGAAGCTGCGGAACATGCTGCGCTTCCCGCTGCTGATGTCGCTGGGGAACGGCTATTTCGCGAACTTCGCGGACTGCGACGCGCGCCCGGTGATGTATGGCGAGCGATTGCAGCGCGCGGGCGAACTGCTTCGCGATGCGCCGCTGACGGCGATGGGGCAGAACCTGCGCGGGCAGCCGACGGACTGCATCGGCGACGTGCCGCACTTTTCGCGCCTTTTGCAGCGTCTGTTCCATCCGGTCGGCGCAGGTCAGACGGCAGCGGACACGCAGGACACGCTGCTGCCGGACTTGCAGGTGCGCATCATCCGCCGGAATGGGTGGACGCTGTGCATCAAGGGCGGACACAACGGCGAAAGCCACAATCACAACGACGTCGGGTCGCTGATGGTGTATGTGGATGGGCATCCGCTGCTGGTGGATGCGGGCAACATGGTTTATACCGCGAAAACCTTCTCCGATGCGCGCTACACGCTCTGGAACTGCCGGAGCATGTACCACAATGTGCCGCTGATTGGCGGATTCGAGCAGTGCGCCGGGGCGGAGTACGCCGCGCGGAACTTCCGCACCCTGCCGGACGGCGCGTCGCTGGACATGGCGGGCGCGTATCCGGCGGAAGCGGGCGTGCTGTCGGCGATTCGCGGCGCATGGGTCACGACGGACGGGGTTCAAATTGCGGACGAAATCGCCCTGCAAGCGCCGGAAGCCGTCACGTTCACCATGCTGGCGCGGGAGAAGCCGGAAATCCGCCCGGACGGGATTGAATTTGCGCACGCACGGATGGAAATCAGTCCCATGCTGGCGGCAGCAGTGGAAGAAATCCCCGTTACCGACGCGCGGATGGCGAAGAACTGGCATGGGTCGCTCTGGCGGATTGCGCTGACGGCGGAAGCGGGCAGGCATCATCGGCTGACCATCAAAATCAGCAGAAATAATTTTGCGAATCAGGAATGAGAGCGGCGCTTCATTCGTTGTATGATTGGAAAGCCAATGGAAGGAGGAAACTTCCTTATGAAGAATTTCTGGAAAATTGTGATGCTGACCGTCCTGTGCGTATCGCTGCTGTGCGGCGTGACGGCGATGGCGGAAGCCGACCGTTTTCAGTTTGAAAAAACAAATTTGACCGTCTTTGAGGGCAATACGCTGAAATTGTCGCTCATCCGGCAGGGCAATTGCGCGGCGGACGGCGAATTGACATTTGTCAGCGGGCGCGAGAACATCGCGACGGTGGATGAAAACGGTGTGGTAACGGGGCTGACGAAAGGGCAGTCGACGATTACCGCGACGCTCAAAACCGAGAAACGGACGTGGAAAGCGTCTGTCACCGTGACCGTGGCGCGCGCCGTGACGGACATTGCGGTGAACGAAACGAGTCTCACGCTCTATGATGCGGCAGATCCGCTCATCAGTCACCTGACGGGCGGCGCGGGCGACCGCGTGCTGCTGCTGCGCAAAGGCAAGCAGGTGTCGATTCGGGCGACGCTGTCCCCTAATGACGCGAACAACCGCCGCTATACCGTCGCTTCGTCTGATACGGACGTGGTGCGTGTGAGCGGGTCAACGCTGACGGCGCGCGGCGCGGGCGAGTGTATCGTGACCGTGGCGAGTGAATCGAACCCGGAAGTCAGTGTGGATTACCGCGCCATCGTCATCACCCCGGTAACGGGCGTGACCGTGACGGCGGACACCAAGACGCTCTTCATCGGCACAACGGCGCAGCTGACCGCGACGGTGAAGCCGGCGGACGCGTCCATCACGGGCGTGAAGTGGGAAAGCACGAACGAGAAAGTCGCCGTTGTGGATGAATACGGCGTGGTGACGGGCGTTGGGCGCGGACAGGCGACCATTCGCGCGACGGCGGCGGATGGCAGCGGTCAGCGCGCAAGCGTGAACGTGACCGTCAAGCAGCAGCCGGAAAGCATCACCCTGAGCGGCTTAAGCGGCAATATCCGCGTGGGCGGCGGCGTGACGCTGAAGGCGACCGTGCTGCCGAACACGACAAGCGACAAGGCGGTTGTGTGGTCTACGTCGGACGCGAGCGTCGCGACGGTGAGCGCGAACGGCTACGTCAAGGGCGTGCGCGCGGGCAGCTGCACCATCACCTGCCAGAGCAAGACGTTCCCGGAGGTCTATGCGCAAATCGACGTGACGGTGTATGCGCCGGTGACATCCATCACCTTCAACGAGAAGAAACCGTCCGTGGCGGTGGGGCGCAGCATTGCCCTCAGCTGGACGGTGAAACCGCAGGACGCGACGGATTCGTCCGTCAGCTTCTCGACGAACAAGCCGGATGTTGTGTTGGTGTCGGATGACGGCATCGTGACCGGTCTCAAGCGCGGTGAATGCTATGTCTACGCGACCGCGAACGACGGCAGCGGCAAGAAGGCGACCATCCGCGTGACGGTGACGCAGCCGGTCACGGGCGTGACGATGAAGTACACCTCGCAGAACGTGGGGCTGAACAAGTACACCACGAATACCGCTATTCTGGAACCCGCGAACGCCGACAACAAGAAGATGCAATGGACAAGCCAGGATGAGCGCATTGCGACGGTAGCGGGCAACGGGCTGAATCCGAAGGTGACGGGCCGCGCATGGGGCACGACGACCATCATCGGTACGACGGATGACGGCAGTTATGTCGTCACCTATACCATCAACGTCGGCAGCAGAAAGGATGCTCTGCGCATCACAAATCTGTGGGCGGAAAACAACGCGACGAAGATTGTTGTTTACAACGCCAGCAACCTGACCATCACCAAATTCTACTACACGATTTACCTTTACAATGCCTTCGGCGAACCGCTGGTCTGCAACACCGACGGGCGGTCCTTCTCCTTCACGGGCACTTACAACTTCACCCTTGCCCCCGGTGAAGCGACCCGCCACGGGCAGTTCTCCTTCGGGCGCGAGTACATCAAGCCCTATGGCGTGGGGCAGGTGGTCATGCGCATCAATGGCTACGACATTGAGGGCGGTGAGCACTACGATATTCCCGCCAATGACCAGCCGGAATTCACCTGGAAGGCCACGATTGACGACGGACAAGGGTAATCCCTATGCCGCTTCTGGAAACAGGAGCGGCGCTTTTTAATTGGGAGTGAGAAGTTGAAAACAAGAGGCAGCAAATGGGCGATTTCTCATCAGCGTCAGCAACAAAAGAAGTATTTTTGCAGCTATCTTGACACGCTTTTTCACCTGTGCTACACTGTGAGCGGTTGAAGAATGCCGTGTTCTTCGACCCTTTGCGGTATCCCAATAAATTGGATCTAACAATAGGTAATGTTTTTATTCACAGGGGAGGTCATCCGAATGAATACAACCCTGCTGGCAGCGCTCGCGCTGGGCGGCGCTGCGCTCTCGGTCAAGAAGCCGACGCAGAACCATAACCTGATGCGTCTGCCGTCCTTCCGGGGCATTGCGGAAGTCCGCGCAAGTCTGCCGGGACGGATGCGGCTCTATCTGCCCGCCGTATCCGCCAACCACGAAGCCGCAGAGGAAATGAAGCGGCAGCTGGAAGCAACCGGCGTGGTGCATGAAGTGGCGCTCAACTTCCGCCTGTCTACCGCTCTCATTCGCTACGACGAGACGAAGGTCGAAGCCGCCGTGGTGCAGGGCGCGGTGCTGAAGCTGATGGGATTGACCGACGCGCTGCAGAAAGAGCCGGTCAGCCGAATTCAAAGCGGGTTGAATACGCTGATGGCGGCAATCAACCACGGTTTGTTGGAGGCGACGAACGGTCTGCTTGATGTGCGGACGCTGGCGGGATGCGCGCTGACGTTCGCGGGCGTGAAAAGCCTTGCGGTTAGCGGAGCGGCTGTTCCGGGCGCGATGACGCTGCTCTGGTGGGCAGCCAGCATCTGGAGGCGAAACGACAGTGGGACGAATTGAAACGGCGCTGATTCGCCACTACCTGAAGCCCGCTGTGACCAGCGATCTGCCGGGGCGATTGCGCTTGAGCTTCAAGGGATATCAGATGCTGCCGAAGGAAGCGCTGCCGTATCTGCATTATGTGCAGGACGTGATGACGATGCTGCCGGGGGTGCGGGATGCGCAGGTGAATCCGCGGATTGGCACGGCGCTGGTGACGTATGACGCGAGCATGACCAATCGGGAGGAAATCTTGCGGTGGATTGCGACGGCGGTGGATACGGGGCTGGAATTGGCGCAGGAGATTGACTGGACGAAGAGCGATGTGGGGGAGGAAGAACTGGCGACGATGGCACGCCGCCGCCTCGCCTTGCGGCTGGGACAGACAAAAAAGTAACGGCAAAGACTTGTAAGGGAAAAGCGCCCAAGCCGGGCGCCAGTCAATGGGTGTCGAGAGGGGCTTTGCCCCTTCGCAGGGTCAAGGGACAGCGTCCCTTGTGGGGTTTGGGGCAACGCCCCAACTGTTATTCGGGCGCTCAATTCCAAGGAAGCCACCTACAAAGGCGCAGGCAGCGAAGCGTCCCTGCCAGTAACTTTGCGCTTCCTCAGAAGCGCCCCCCAAGCTGCTCTTTTCAACGTTTATGCTGTGTCGCGCAGATGGCGCGACCGAACTGCTTGTCTTTCAGACATAGCTGCTTGTTTCCGCAAGCAGGGATTTCGCGCCTGCGGGCGCGAGTCGGTGGCTTTGCGGTCGCCCCCCGACACCCCTTCGCAGCGCTCACCCATGCGGCTTGACTTTTATCGCAACAGTAGTTTGCGCATCTGCCGACGCAATCATGCCCTGCCGCAATGGATTTGCGGATGTTTGAAAAAAGGGGCAGGGAAAGCCAAATGGAACTGACTTTGCCCTGCCTCCTGCGTTGCGCAAAATGGAATTAGCGCGGGATTTCCTCCATGATGAAGCACTCGACGACATCGCCTTCCTTGATGTCGTTGTGCCCTTCCAGACTCATGCCGCACTCGAAGCCAGCCGCCATTTCCTTGACGTCTTCCTTGTAGTGCTTCAGGCTGCTCAGCTTGCCCTCGAACACGACAACATTGTCGCGCAGCAGGCGAACCTGCGCATTGCGCTGCACCTTGCCGTCGGTCACATAGCAGCCGGCGATAACGCCCGCGCCCGTAATCTTGAACACATTGCGCACCTCGGCATGGCCCAGCAGCACCTCGCGGTACTCCGGCGCAAGCAGACCCTTCATGGCCAGCTCCATGTCCTCAATCGCCTTGTAGATGACGGTGTACAGGCGCACATCCACCTTTTCGCGCTCCGCCGCTTCCCGCGCGGACGCATCCGGGCGGATGTTGAAGCCGATGATGATTGCGTTGAACGCGCTGGCAAGGTTCACGTCGTCCTTGGTGATGGCGCCCGCCGCGCTGTGCAGCACATGCACCTTCACTTCGTCGCTGCTCAGTTTCTCCATTGCCTGCTTGACAGCTTCGACAGAGCCTTGCACGTCCGCCTTGATAATCAGGTTCAATGTCGTCTGCTTGCCGGATTCCATGTTCGAGAACATGTTTTCCAAGCTGACCTTCGCCATCGTCGCCTCGCGGGATGCCTTGACCTTCGCCTTGCGTTCCTCCGCGACCTGACGGGACAGACGGTCGTCGCCGACAGCCTGCATCTCGTCGCCCGCAGACGGCACTTCATCAAAGCCCATGATTTCCACAGGCGTGGACGGACCGGCTTCCTTGACCTTCTCACCGCGGTCGTTAATCAGCGCACGGACACGGCCGCTCGCCAGACCCGCAATGATGTTGTCGCCCACATGCAGCGTACCATTCTGCATCAGCACAGTCGCCAGCGGGCCGCGCGCCTTGTCCAGCTTCGCCTCGATGATAACGCCGCGACCCAGACGGTTCGGGTTCGCGCGCAGCTCCATCGTGTCCGCCTGCAGCAGAATCATTTCGAGCAGTTCATCGACGCCCTCGCCGGTCTTAGCGGAAACGGGGCACATAATCGTGTCGCCGCCCCAGTCCTCGCAGACGATGCCATACTTCGTCAAATCGGTCTTGACGCGCTCCGGATCGGCTTCCGGCTTATCCATCTTGTTAATCGCCACGATAATCGGCACATTCGCCGCCTTCGCGTGGTTGATGGCTTCAATGGTCTGCGGCATGACCGAGTCATCCGCCGCGACAACCAGAATCGCAATGTCCGTCGCCTGTGCGCCGCGGGCACGCATCGCCGTGAAGGCTTCGTGACCGGGGGTATCGAGGAACGTGATATCGCGGCCGTTCATCTTGACCGTGTATGCGCCGATATGCTGGGTGATGCCGCCCGCTTCGCCCGCCGTGACGCGGCTATTGCGGATGTAGTCCAGCAGGGACGTCTTGCCGTGGTCGACGTGACCCATGATGGTCACGACCGGCGGACGCGGCTGGAGGTTCTCCTCGCTGTCGTCGAAGTTTTCGGCGGTCAGCTGATCCTCCGCGGTCACTTCCGGCTTCTTTTCCAGCGTGATGTCAAAATCCGCGCAGACAAGCGACGCGGTATCGAAGTCAATCTCGCTGTTGATGGTCGCCATGTTGCCCAGCAGGAAGAGCTTCTTGATAATCTCCGCGCTGGTCTTGCCGATCTTTTCGCACAGGTCGCGCACGACAATCGTATCGCCGCTCATGTAGGCGTGTTCAATCTTAATCGGCGCCATCATCTGCTGTGCGGACGGCTTTTTCATGCGGCTGCGCTTGCCGCCGCGCACCACGTCATCATCATATCCGCTGTAACCCGCATCGCGGCTGAGCTGCTTGCGGTTGCGCGCCACATGCTCCGGGTCATGCTGACGGACGTAGTTCTTCTTGTTCGGGTCGTAGTTGGAGACGCGCTCCTTGCCCATTGCGGGCGCCATATCCGGCACAGCCGGCTTCGGGCGATTCATGCCCACGCCAGCCGGACGGCCCGTGCCGCCCTGCGGACGCGCCTGGAAGCCAGCGCCCCCTTGCGGACGTGCGCCCTGCGGACGCGCCACAAACGCGCCGTTTCCACCCGGACGAGGCTGGAACGAGCCATTGCCGGGGCGATTCTGCTGCCCTTGCTGCGGACGCGCCACAAACGCGCCGTTCCCGCCCGGACGAGGCTGCCCCTGCTGCGGACGCGCGATAAACGCACCGTTTCCGCCCGGACGCGGCTGTCCCTGCTGCGGGCGGTTGCCCTGCGCCCCCTGCTGCCCCTGCGGACGGGGCTGCTGCGGCCGCGGCGGACGGATGACATTCGGTGCCAATCCGACCGGCTTGGGCGGCAGCGCCTGACCCGGCCGGGAGATAATCTGACCAATCGCGGGCTTCTTGGGCGCTTCGGGCTTGGGCTCTGCCTTGGTTTCGGGCTTCTGCTCGCTCTTGGGCGCTTCCGCCTTCGCTTCCTGCTTCGGGGCAGACTTAGCTTCCTGCTTTTCCGCCCTTTCCGCCTTTTCCGCCTTTTCCGCCTTTTCCGCTTCCTGCCGCGCCGCATTCACCGCTGCCTGCTCATCCACGTCGAGCATGACATACGCCTTGGAGTGGTCAGAGAGACGCTTCTCCTCCTCGGCGCGCTTTTCCTGCTCCGCTTTCGCATTCAATGACTTGATAAATCCATTCTCCAGCGCACGGAGAGACTTTGCCAGTCCGTCTGCGCTCTGACGCACGCGGGATGCGTCATCGCGCACCTTCGCCGCGTCCGTGGTTAAATCCTTGATGGCATCCTTCAGCTTCACTTTCGTCATTCGACGCTTGCACCCCCGCCATGATTTTCCGATTTCATCTGTTGCCCGTGCTCTTCTTTGCCTTCAACGGGAAGGTTCTGCCTGATCTGCTCTGCCAGCCCGCCCGGCGCGACGGCCATTGCCACGCCCGACCGCCCGGTTGCATCCTGAAGCAGTCCCCGCGGCAGCAGCGCCATCTGCACCCCTGCATTGTCGCAGACACCGCGGTATTTATCCTGAGTGGCTTTTGACGCGCCGCTGTCCAGCAGCAGCACGGCGCATCCTCCGCCACGAATGCTTTTCAGGCAGCCATCTTCACCGAAGGTCGCCTGTCGTGCGCGAACGCACAGTCCCATCAGCCCGCGCAGTTTCGTTTCCCTATCCATCGGCGTCAGTTTTCCTCCGCTTCTGTCTGGGATTGGGACAGCTGCGCCAGCTCCTGCCGCAGGGCTTCCGCCACGTCGTCAGTGAGCTGCACTTCCAGCTGACGTTCCAGCTGTTTCTGCCGGATGGCGCGCATCAGGCAGCTTTCCTGTCGGCATACATACGCGCCGCGGCCGGGCTTTTTGCCGCCCGGATCCATGGACACGGTGCCGTCCGGTGCGCGGACAACGCGGATGAGTTCGCGTTTAGGCTTGCTCTCCCGGCATCCGACGCACATGCGCATCGGGATTTTCTTCGGCTTCATCAAGGCTCCTTTTGGCGATTGCCGCTTGGGTCAACCGCCGAATCTCGTTTCCTGCTGCTCCCTAAGGTAACACCGCGCAAATGAGGTGGTCGGCTGGCGAATGGATTTTTCGTCAG
>OWJI01001249.1_pt1 | contig 16005 bp, 16 predicted proteins | sample 1732541 | NCBI WGS metagenome assembly OWJI01 (sample SAMN05065727, study PRJEB22554) | human gut metagenome | biome: ENVO:2100002; feature: ENVO:00000062; material: ENVO:00002003 | host: Homo sapiens | place: USA
GGTTAATAGGATTACTAAAACAACTATAATTGCAATTACCACAAAGAATTTCTTTCTCATACAATCACACTCCTTTGCCAAATTCCGATTTGTCTGCCCCTCAAAGTCCAAGTCCATCAACCCATGCCGCAAGCTCCTGATGCCCGACGCTGCCCTTGAAGACCTTGCCGTCCATCAGCTTTGCTCCTTTGCAGCTCGGCATAGGGCGTCCAATACTTTCAAAGGGGTCGCGAGGTCGTGATCTTCATCGGAATTTCGCGATAGTGGGCATTCAGCTCCGGACATGCATATTCCTCAGGTATCTCGATCTCGCGGAATCCGGCATCCCCTGCAGGGCCTTCACAAGAAGCAACAAAAGAACTGCAAAACGTGTTCCAGCACGCCCCATATGCCTTTTCCGCGTGATTTGTGGAGCAACTCCAGATACAATCGCAGGTATAAACGTTAGACTGCTGTAGACTGCTATTGATTACATTGACACTCCAGTGAAGGAAGTTGGCGGCGAGCACTGCATGTCGTTGCGCTCCTTTCGCTTCTGAGTTTGCAGCTTGCATACCGTTTCCCTTTCAATTATAGGGGACAGCGGCGGAAAAAGCAATCACGGAGACACTGAAATATTTCAACATGATTGCTTGTGAACGGGCAACGTGATCAAACTCACGCTGCCCGTTTCCGTTTTTCAAACAGGGGAGAGTAAGAGCGAAGACCGGGCACATGCCTTTTAGCGAGCAGGAGGAATCAGATTCTGCCCCTGAAAGCAGAGAATCATGCTCCGGAGCGTTTCTCTGAGCGGGCGGGCGTGGAAGCCGAGCGCGCCCACTGCTTTTGCGTTTGAAAAATGCCCGTTAGAGCGAAGCACGGCGATGGAATAAGGTGTGAAAAAGGGCCGCTCGCCCCGGAGCTGGCCGATCTTCTCAAAAATGGGCGCAGCGCAGCTTGCCAGTGCGGCGGGCGCGCAGAGCCTTGGCACTTTCCGGCCAAGCAGGGAAGCTGTCAGGGCAAGCAAGTCCTGAATGCTTGCGTAGTGGCCGGAAAGAATGTAGCATTCCCCGGCCTTTCCGCGTTCCGTGCAGGCGAGAACACCGGCCGCGACATCCCGCACGTCAACGAAATCGTAGCCGCCTTTGACGCCGAGCGGCAGCCGGCCACGGCAGAAGGCAAGCAGCATCCGGGTCATATTTCCGCGCGCCAGATCGCCGGGGCCGAGGATGCCGGAGGGCAGGACGACACTGGCGTTCAGACCGCTTTGCGCCGCCTCCAGAACCAGAGCGGTTGCCATGGCCTTGCTTTTTCCGTAATCGCCGAGGATCTCGTCCGGCGCGAATCGGTCCGGTTCCGTGATCGTTTCCGGTGCGGGCTTCTCCGGGATCGCATGGACGGAGCTGACGTAGATCAGCCGGCTTGCGCCGAATTCCCGGCACAGGTCGACGATGTTCTGCGTGCCTTGCACGTTGACGGCATAGAGAGCCTCATCCGGCTTTGAGGCAATGGATATGAGACCGGCACAGTGCAGTACGCAGAAATCATCGCCGCCTGCGGCAAAAAAGTCACGAAGAGACTCCTTGTCCGTGAGATCGCCATAAAAGACGGCTACATGGTTCGGCAGAGTATAGATGAGCGGGTCACGGTCCTTGACGAGCGCAAGAACACGGCAGCCGTGCGCCAGCAGAAGCTGAACCACGGCACTTCCGAGGAAGCCGGTGGCGCCGGTGATCAGGTAATTTTGATACATCACACATCCTCCTTTGGCAATCCTACAGATGTTGATTATCTTTCATAATTATAATATAATATAAACAGCCGGAAACACCATAGACAGTTTGACGAAAGCTGAAAGAACGGCAACATATCCCGCCAAACTGTCGGCTTAATTTGTAAACTTTTTGTGGAGGCGCAATGAAGACGGATGCGAGAGTGAAATACACCAAGATGGTGCTGAAAAAAGCGCTGCTGGAGTTGATGCAGCACAAGCCGGTCAATAAGATCACGGTCAAGGAGATCTGCGAACGGGCAGAACTGAACCGCGCGACCTTTTACGCCCATTATTCCGACTGCTTTGACCTGCTGGAGAGCATCGAGGAGGAACTGTTTGGGCAGTTCGAACGATCCATGCAGAGCTATACACGCTCGTTTGATATTGCGGGGCTTGTGGGGGGGCTTTACCGGATCGTTCAGGAAAACGAGGCGGTCTGCCGTGTCTTGCTGTTCGGGCGTCGCAGCACGGAGCTGATTCACCGGATGATCGCATATGCGCACGATCTGAGCATTTCCGCGTGGCGAAAGACCCTGAAAAATGCGTCCGCAGACGAGCTGGAAATGCTCTATCTCTGCCTGTCGAACGGACTTCTGAGCGTCGTGTTGGACGGGTATGACCGGTTTGACCAGCAGAGCGTGATCCGGTTCGTCGAGCAGATGTACCGGCAGGCGATTGCGCCGTTCATGTAAAGAAAAACAGGAGGACGGATCCATTGATGCAAATTCAGGGACTTCAAAAGCTGACGCTGCTGGATTATCCAGGGCGGACGGCCTGTACGGTGTTTTTGTCTGGCTGCAATTTTCGCTGCCCGTTCTGCCATAACGCGCCGCTGCTCACCGCAGCGGACGAAGACGGCATGGACGAAGACGAGCTGCTGGCGTTTTTGAAAAAACGGCAGGGGCTTCTCGACGGTGTTGCCGTTACCGGCGGAGAGCCGCTTTTGCGCCCGGAGCTTCCCGCTCTGCTGGAAAAGATCAAGGCACTGGGCTATGCGATCAAGCTGGACACGAACGGCGCGTTTCCGGAGCAGCTGAAGGCAGTCGTGTGCGCGGGGCTGGCAGATTACGTTGCCATGGATATCAAAAACAGTCCGGCGCGCTACGCGGAAACAGCTGGTGTTCCGGGGCTTGCCCTGACGCCCATTTTCAGGAGTGTTTCGTTTTTGCTGCGCGGCACGGTCGATTATGAGTTCCGGACGACCGCAGTTGCGGAGCTGCATGATGACGCGTCATTTGTACAGCTGGGAGACTGGCTCATGGGTGCGAAGCGGTATTTTATCCAGTGCTTCGAGCCGCGCGAAACGGTCCTGCAGGCAGGGCTCCACGCCCCATCTGAAATGCAGCTGCATCGCTGGGCGGAGCTGGTACGGCCCAAGATACCCGCTGTGGAGATCCGTGGGATATAAAAAACAATATATTGTTATCCATATTCGGAATAAACACAATATATTGTGCAAAACTATTGACAAAGCACAAGCTTTTCGGTTAGAATGGGATGCAGCGCAAGGCACGGCATCCCATTTTGTTTCATACGATGGCACACAGAGAACAGGAGGACCAGCTATGTACCGGGTAACAAAAAGAGACGGAAGCATCACAGAATTTCACATTGCCAAGATCGGCAATGCCATCACAAGAGCCTTTGAGGCCGTTGGCCGGCAGCAGCATCCGAGCGTGATTGAGCTGCTGGCTCTGCGTGTCACGGCGGAATTTGAGCCGAAGATCAGACATGATCTGATCGCGGTCGAGGATATTCAGGACTGCGTCGAGCGCGTTCTGAGCGAAGCGGGCTATTCGGATGTGGCAAAGGCCTACATTCTCTACCGCAAGCAGCGGGAAAAGCTGCGCAACGTCGGAAGCACACTGCTCAATTATAAGGAGCTGGTGGACAATTATCTCCGGATCAACGACTGGCGCGTGAAGGAGAATTCCACGGTCACGTATTCCGTCGGCGGCCTGATCCTGTCCAACTCCGGCGCGATCACGGCGAATTACTGGCTGAGCGAAATTTACGACGCGGAGATCGCGCAGGCGCACCGGAACGCGGAGCTGCATCTGCACGACCTCAGCATGCTCACCGGCTACTGTGCGGGGTGGAGCCTCAGGCAGCTCATTCAGGAGGGGCTTGGCGGCGTGCCGGGGAAAATCAGCTCCGCTCCCGCCTCCCATCTGTCCACGCTCTGCAACCAGATGGTGAACTTCCTCGGCATCATGCAGAATGAGTGGGCAGGCGCGCAGGCATTTTCCTCGTTTGACACCTATCTCGCGCCCTTCGTCCGCGTGGATAAACTGACGCAGCGTGAGGTCAAGCAGTGCGTGCAGTCGTTCGTCTACGGCGTCAATACGCCGTCGCGATGGGGTACGCAGGCGCCGTTTTCCAACATCACGCTCGACTGGACGGTGCCGAAGGATATGGCAAACCTTCCTGCCATCGTCGGCGGGCAGGAGCAGCCGTTCACCTACGGCGAGTGCCAGAAGGAAATGGACATGGTGAACAAAGCCTTCATCGAGCTGATGATCGAGGGCGATGCAAACGGACGCGGCTTCCAGTATCCTATCCCGACCTATTCCATCACCAAGGATTTTGACTGGGGAGACACGGAAAACAACAAGCTTCTGTTTGAGATGACTGCAAAATACGGTACGCCGTATTTCTCCAACTATATCAACTCTGACATGGAGCCAAACGACGTGCGCTCGATGTGCTGCCGCCTGCGGCTTGATCTGCGGGAGCTGCGCAAAAAATCCGGCGGCTTCTTCGGCTCCGGCGAGTCGACCGGTTCGGTCGGCGTTGTGACGATCAACCTGCCGAGGATCGCGTATCTTGCCGAAGGCGAGGCGGATTTCTACAGGAGGCTCGACAGGCTGATGGACATCGCCGCGCGTTCGCTCAAGACGAAGCGCATGGTCATCACGAAGCTGATGGAGGGTGGGCTCTACCCCTATACCAGACGCTATCTCGGCACGTTTGAGAATCATTTTTCGACGATCGGTCTTGTCGGCATGAATGAGGCGGGGCTGAACGCGAAATGGCTCCGGAAAGATCTGACCCACCCGGAGACGCAGGCGTTTGCCAAAGACGTACTGAACCATATGCGGCAGCGGTTGAGCGACTATCAGGAGCAGTACGGAGATCTCTACAATCTGGAGGCTACTCCGGCAGAATCCACAGCCTACCGCCTTGCAAAGCACGACAAAATGCTCTACCCTGATATCATCACGGCGAATGAAAACGGCACGCCGTATTACACGAACTCCAGCCATCTGCCGGTCGGGTACACGGAGGATATCTTCTCTGCGCTCGATGTACAGGATGAACTGCAGACGCTCTATACCTCCGGCACGGTATTCCATGCCTTCCTCGGAGAAAAGCTGCCGGACTGGAAGGCGGCGGCAAGCCTCGTTCGGAAAATCGCAGAAAATTACCGCCTGCCGTATTACACGCTGTCGCCGACGTATTCCGTCTGCAAAAACCACGGCTATCTTGCAGGAGAGCAGCCGGTCTGCCCATTCTGCGGCGAGAAAGCAGAGGTCTACAGCCGCATCACCGGCTATTACCGCCCCGTGCAGAACTGGAACGACGGCAAGGCGCAGGAATTTAAGGATCGCAGGACATACGACATCGGCGCGTCGAAGCTGACGCACTGCGGCGTAAAGGAGCAGGCGCAGACGCCGGAGCCGCCGGCGGAGCAGCCGTGCGAAGCGGTCGAGCTGTTTGCAACAAAGACCTGCCCGAACTGCAAGCAGGCCGAGCAGCTGCTGGATGCGGCAGACATCCGCTATACGGTGCGGTTTGCAGAGGAAAACCGCGACGCCGTCCGCGCCCTTGGCATCCGGCAGGCACCGACGCTGGTATCCGGCGGGCAGAAGTGGACCGGCGTGAGCGGTGTGCGGGAGTTTATTGCCACAAAGGAGAACGCAAATGTATGAGATTTTGATCGTTGGCGGCGGCCCGGCCGGTCTGACGGCGGCAATTTATGCTGCCCGTGCCGGTAAGCACGTGGCTGTTCTGGAGAGAGGATCGACCGGCGGGCAGATCATATCCGCGCCGCTGGTGGAAAACTATCCGGGCATTCCTTCGGTTTCCGGCACAGAACTTGCCCGGCAGATGACCGAACAGGCGTGCACATTCGGCGCGGAGATCGTTTATACAGAGGCGGTGGGGCTTGAGAAAACGCTGGCGGGCTTCCGGGTCCTCTGCACAGACGGCGTCCGGGAGGCAAAAGCGGTCATCCTTGCGACTGGTGCGGCGCACCGGTCACTGGGGCTTGCGGCGGAAGATGCGCTTACCGGCTGCGGCGTATCCTACTGCGCTGTCTGCGACGGCGCGTTTTATGAGGGACTGGACGTTGCGGTCGTGGGCGGCGGAGATACGGCAGTTCAGGATGCACTGCTCCTGGCAAACACCTGCCGCAGCGTCACGCTGATTCACCGGCGTGATGCCTTCCGCGCAAGCCCTCATCTGGTTAGCTGTGCGGAGCGGCAGGAGAATATCCGGATCCTTCGGAACTATACGGTACAGAAGCTTCTTCGGCTTGGAGATGTCCTGCAAGGTGTGGAGATTCTGAATCTCAAAACCGGGGAGCCGGAGCGGCTGGATATGGACGGGCTGTTCATCGCAGTCGGTCAGACCCCGCAGAGTGCTCCTTTTCAGGAAGCCGTTGCGGTAGAGAACGGGTATTATCTGGCGGGCGAGGATACAAAAACAAGCCTGCCTGGCGTCTTTGCAGCCGGAGACGGACGCAAAAAGCAGGTGCGTCAGCTCACAACCGCTGTTTCGGATGGTGCAGCAGCCGCGCTTGCGGCGTGCCGCTATCTGGAGGAGCAGGGACAGTCAGAATGATGCAGCACACCGCAAAAAGGCCCGAACCATACTTCCAGACCTGCCATGGTTGAACCGGCAGGTCTGGAGGCATTTTATGGACGGTTTCTTGACAAGAACGGCGTTTGCTGGTAAAGTGGAAATATAAATAAGACAAAGACCTAATTATAAATCTGGGAAGAGGAGGATGCAGACGATGAAGAAGAGAATCATTCGCGGATGTTTGCGGATCGCAATTCTGGCGGTCGCGGGCGGTGTGCTTGGATGGCTGAGCAGCATCCTGTTCGGTGAACGTGCGCTCATTACAGAGCTCCCCGTTGTGGTGACCCTGGGCGCGAGCATTGGCATTTTGTCCGGTGTTGTGTTGTTCCCGGAGAAAGCATAGCTGCAGGCTGCAGAGCTCTGGGGAGCAGAAGATAGGAAGCAGACAGAAGAACTGGCGCGAAACGCCGGGAAAGGAGCGGGATATGGCAATCAAGGCAATTACAACAGACAGTTTCCGGGATGATGTGTTGAAAACGAGAAAGCCGGTTCTGGTGAAGTTCTGGGCACCGTGGTGCGGGTATTGCCGCGCACTCGCACCGGCGCTGGAGTCAATTGAAAAGCAGTATGAGAATCTGATTTCTGTGGGGCGTATCAATTTCGACACGGAAACAGCTGTGGCGCGCAGATATAACATTCATAAGCTGCCGACTCTGCTGCTGTTTATCAACGGAGCCGTGGCTGGATTCCTGATCGCTCCTTCTTCTGAGAAGGAGATCGACGCATTTTTAAAGAAAATGCTCGGACTGAATGTAGGAGGTCTGTATGGCAAATATGTATGATATTGTGATCATCGGCGGCGGCCCCGGCGGGTATTCGGCTGCATTATATGCCGCGAGAGCAGGGTTGCATGTGGCTGTGATCGAGAAGCGGGCCATTGGCGGGCAGGCAATCCGAAGTGAAAATATTGAGAACTATCCGGGCTTTGATGCCGGGATCAACGGGCTGAGCCTGAGTGAAAAAATGCAGCGCGGCGCGGAGCGGTTCGGTGCAGAAATGGTGACAGATGAGGTACGCCGTGTACAGCTGATGCAGCCAGTCAAGGTGATTGAAGCGGCGAAGCAGACCTATCAGGCACCCACCGTCATTCTGGCGACCGGTGCGCCGCCCAGAAAGCTCGGTGTGGAAGGCGAGGAGGAGATGCTGGGACGCGGTGTTCACTATTATGCCGCTTGCCGCTCTATGATGTACCGGCGAAAAACAGTTGCGGTGATCGGAGATGGGGAGCAGGCTGCCGAGGCGGCGATGCTCCTTTCCCGTATCGCCAAGCGGGTCTGTCTGGTGCATGGGGGCGAGCACATGGAGATCAGTCCGGCCTATGCGGGCAAGCTGAAAATGATGCGAAACATTGAACGCTATGCGGGAAGCGAGGTTCGGGCATTTTTACATGCAAACTGGGTCACCTGTATCCGTATTCGGGAACAGCGGAGCAGTGAACTCTGGAATCTGCCATGCGACGGTGCCTTTATCTGCCTCGGCGGCGTACCGGAAACAAACCTGCTTCATGGACAGATCGCGCTGGATAAACAGGGTTACATTCTCGCCAATGAAACGACCATAACCAATCTTCCGGGTGTTTTCGCGGCTGGTGACGTTCGGACGAAGCTGCTCCGGGGCATTCTGACTGCCGCAGCAGATGGCGCGGCGGCTGCACAGCAGGCGGAGCGGTATATTGTAGAAAACATCTGATCTGAAAAGCAGGGAACAGAATTTGATCTGCTGCACGGAAAGTTCCTGATGGTCACAGAGGGTCAGCGCGTTGAGAGAAAGGGTCGCGCGAAAAAGACCGAAGTCTTTGCGCAGCTTGTAGAGGCGGCGCAGCGGCTTGTCGCGGTTGCGATGGCCTGCAAGGAACAGTCCAATCAGCGGCTGCGGCGGTTCACGTCAGAGATCGAGCTTCTGATCGATACATGGAAGGACTGAGAAAGACCGGCAGGCGCAAAACTATGCAGCTGCCGGCCTCTCTGAAAGAAGCAAACTTTACTTTTTGGCGGCGTCTCCATTCGCTTCCGCGTCCGCGATGCGGCGGTACATATCCTGCATCTGCCGGTCAATTTCGGCAATCTTTTCCGCACAGGCAAACATTTCTTCATCGATGCCCGCCGGGAGCTTTGCCCGGTCCGCCTTGTAGTGGATGTCATGCTCCAGACTGGCCCAGAAATCCATTGCGATCGTGCGGATCTGGATCTCGGCGACGACGTGCTCCGTCCGGTCAGAAAGATACACGGGAACACGGACATCCAGATGCAGCGAACGGTAGCCGTTATAGTTCGGCGTTTTGATATAATCCTGCCGCTTGACGATCTCCAGATCCTCCTGCCGCTCCAGCATCCCAGCGACTCGGTAGACATCATCGATGTAATTGCAGACGACGCGGACGCCTGCAATGTCGTTGATATCCCGCGCCGCAGCTTCAAGCGTAACCGGAGATCCCTTTCTCTGGAGTTTGGCGGCGATGCTTTCCGAGGATTTGACCCGGCTTTCAATATGATGGATGGGGTTTCGTGCATACAGCGTATTGAATTCACTGTTCAAAATCTCAAGCTTCAGCACAAGCTGTTTTACAGCGGACTCGTACAGATTCCGCATGACAAAGTAGCGGTGCGGGCTTTCATGAAACGGGAGAGACGAAGAGGCTGTCATATCGGCGTAACCATCCTTTGTGTCAGAATCAGCTTCCCGGCAAAATGAAACTGCAATCCGGTAAGCTCACTGCCATTTCAACACAAAAAGAAACATGTGACGTAAAAACTATGTGTTGAGAATGACAGCCGGGGCAGAGCCGTCCGTGTTGCCAAAAAGTCAAAAGGGGGCCGCCCCTGTACGGGCACAGGGGCGGCGGAGGAAGGAGCACAGCAGGCATAGGGGAACCTGCCATAGGACAGGGATGACATACAGCAGATACTGACAGGGTAGTATCCGCCCACAGCCAGTATCTTGTGCATTGGGAAAACCAGAAGATCAAAGCTATGAGATCGGAGGAGAAGGGATGTTCCCGCTGTCTCCAAGGGTGTTGCATTCGTGGTTCCCCTGTATCTATATTATACAGGAGAAAGCAGGCTTTGGCAAGACTTATTTGATATAAAGTCTTAATATTATTTCCGGTAGAGACGAAAAAGTGGCAACGCAGGACAGAGAGGTCCCATGTAAACAACGAATATGGAAAGAACAGGATTGGAGGCGGATTATGAAAAGACGGATCATTACAACCGTAGCCGTTTGTGTATTTCTGGCGCTTGTGCTGGCGGTGCGGCTCTCCGACAGAGAAAAAATCGACAACAGCATTCCATCCAAAGAAATCGTGGCCGCGTATATTCTGGAAAAGGGTGAGCAGTACGCAGCGGAGCAGCTGCGGGCACAGGACAGAGACAGTCTCCGCCGCAGCTGGGGAGAGCCGGACGCCACGCCGTCCGGGATCTGGGCGGATGTGTGGGACCTTGATGCGGACACAACGATTCTTGTATTCTATGATGCAGAAAATGATGACAAGGTAGAGCGTGTTGTGATCGGGCAAAAGGGAGGATAGTAAATAAGCGGGTTCATTTTTGTAGAAAACCGCGTAAATTGATAATGATTTATTAGCGTCAGTTGACAAGGGCACGCACGCTTGCGGGCCGGACTGGGCCGCCGTCTGCCGCGTTATCGTCCTTGACATACGCCAGTATGTCTGCGTCCTCTGCCTTGCAGACAACGCCCCAGACCAGCCGGCAAGTCCTTCGGAGTTTTTCACGGAGGATAAACGGCGGCTGGCCAGGCAGACGAGGCAGGCGGGCTGTCGCCCGCCAACGAGGATAACGACGCCAGACGTCGTTTTGCCCCGTGAAAAACCGTGTGTGCCCTTGTCAACTGACGCTATGGTAAACATAAACGAGGAGGACGAACAATGACAAAACAAATGCTCTCCATCTGTCTTGCGTTTGTGCTGCTGCTCGGCACACTTGCCGGGTGCAGCAAAAACAAGACGAAGACAGACAATTCAGGCCAGAATACACAGCAGGAGACGATACCGGAGCTGGCGTCTCAATACGCCTATCAACCGCAGTATTTTGATCTGCCGGAACCGATCCAGTGGATCAGCCGGAGCTGCGTTTCGGGCAGTACACTTTATTTTACTGCCAGTATTCTCAGCGGACAGGATACCTACATTGACAAAGACGGCAATGAGGTTTCTTATGACACCTATTCCGAGGGCCTTTTCCGGTTTGACCCTGACAGCGGAGAATGCGTACAGATCGTCAACTACGTTGACAAGCCTGATGTGGAAGATCTGGACGACGGTACACAGATTTTCCGCAGCAGCAACAGCAGCACCGAGATCCATGCCCTCGCGGCCGGCACAGACGGCACGCTCTGGATCTATCGCCGGACAGACCTTTACACGGATGACGGCGAGATGGGGCCCTCCCTTTCGGAGCTCATCCAGCTGGATGCGCATGGCACGCTGCTTCGCACCATCATCCCCGCAAACGAGGAAGATCCGAACAGCACAGGGGACTGGGGCTATTCGCACCTTGACACCCTGCTCTCCGATGATAAGGGCTACGTCTATACCTACGATTATCAGACAGTCAATGTTTACGGGCCGGATGGCAGCTTCGTTTTCAGCAAATCCGCTGACGAGCTTTCCGGCCATCTCTGCCAGCTCTCTGCCGGTGAAGTCGGCGCACTGACTACTTACAATGACGGGAAGATGGCCTTCAAACAGCTTGACCCTGAAACGAAGAACTGGGGAAAGGAAACACCGGTCTCTTCCCGCGCATGGGGCCTGCAGCCGGGCAATGATGTCTACCGGTATTTCTTTATAGACGGCGGTAATATCTTCGGCGAACGCAAGGACACCGGCGAGGTGGAAAAGGTCGTCGACTGGCTGGCATGTGATGTGGACAGCAATACCATCCGTTACAATCGCCTCGATTTCCTGGCTGACGGTCGCATTGCGACTGTGACCCTTGGGCACAGCTATGACGGAACGCGGGAGCGGCAGCGGATCCTGGTGCTGAACCGCATGGATGCTGCCGATGTGCAGCAGAAAACAGAGCTGACGCTGGCCTGCTTCAGCCTTGATTATAACCTCCGCAGCCAGATTGTAAAGTTCAACCAGACCAGCACCGACTGCCGCATCGTGGTCAGGGATTATGCGGAGTATGCAGACGGCGAGGATTACTATGCCGGTCTTACCGTGTTCAACACCGAAGTTCTCGCCGGCAAGATACCGGATCTGATCGTTGGCAATATGATGCTGCCGATCCGGCAGTATGCCGCCAGGGGAATGTTGGAGAACCTCTGGCCGTATCTTGACGCCGACCCCGGCTATTCGCGCGACAAACTCATGACCCGCCCGGTCGAGGCCGCGCAGGTGGATGGAAAGCTCTATCAGCTGCCCATCAATTTTGGCATCACCACGGCAGTCGGCCTCGGCAGGATCGTCGGTGATTACACGACATGGACGCTGGCTGACGTCAAGAACGCGCTCAGCAAGCTGCCCGAAGGCGCGATGGTATTCAACCAGTATTACACCCAGTCGGAGATGCTCATGTATTGCGTCGCCATGAACGCGAAGGACTTCATGGATTGGCAGAATGGCACCTGCAATTTCGATTCTGACGAGTTCCGCGCCCTTCTGGAGTTCGTCAAGCCGCTCCCAGCAGAGTTCAACTGGCAGAGCGACGGAGAATATGAAAGCGACTTTACCCGCATGAAAAGCGGCAAACAGCTGCTGTATCCTATGAACCTCAACGACTTTGACAACATCTACTATACCTTTGCCGCGCTCGATCACGATATCCGGTTTGTCGGTTTCCCGCGGGAAGATGGCTCCAGCGGCAGCGCCTTTACTGCCAGCGTAACGCTCTGCATCACCACGGCCTGCAAGGATAAGGCAGGCGCCTGGGCGTTTATCCGTTCGACGCTCTCTGAGGAATACCAGAAAAACCTCTGGAATTTCCCGATCCTGAGGTCTGCCTTTGACGCCATGGCCGGGAAAGCCATGACGCAGGAATATCAGACCGACGCCAACGGCAGCCAGGTGCTTGACGAGAACGGTGATCCGATCCCCATTTCCTCCGGCGGCATGAGCTATGGCGACGAGCCAATGATCGAGCTCTATGCTGTCACGCAGGAGCAGTACGACACCGTCATGGAGCTGATCGAGTCTACGACCAACTTTTTAGACTACGACCAGAGCGTCCTGAGCATCATTACCGAGGAAGCCGCAGGCTATCTTGCCGGTGACAGAAGCGTCGAGGAAACCAGCCGTCTCATCCAGAGCCGCGTAAGCCTCTATATTCAGGAGCAGAAGTGATGACCTGATAAGATTTCCCGCGCAGGCCGGTGTAGCTTGCGCGGGAGTTTGAACCGCAGAAAAGAACAGAAAGATGCCATGGCGGCGATCACTCATAAGCTGCGTTTGGTTCCGGAAGAGACGCCCACGCAGAAGTTCCTTTTACCAGCCCCAGCAGGGCTTCCACCGTCTTCATAAAGCAGGCAGCGTCCGCATCTGTCTGTGTATAAGCTGCCGCAGTCATATCGCCGCAGATCAGGTACTGCTCCGCATTCTTTGTGACACGGATCTCATACCAGCAATTTGGCATCACCGCGACCAACGTATCATCTGTTGTCAGCTCCTGCGAGATCATTGGCCGCCGAATATCCAGGAATCCATCCTCGCAAACAAGCGCATACAGCTCCTGCAAAAACGCTGTATCCGGTCGAAACTCCACAGAGGCGGTTCCCTCGGTGACAAGATCTCTTTGCAGCAGACCCTCCTGCGTGTCCATGATATTCTTTCGGTCGGTATCATACCACCATGTGAACCGGACTGCAAAATCCTCCGGCATGTTTTCCTGTACGACAGTCAACGGCGCATCCCTGCCGGAGTCCTCCGGCGTTTTCTGCATAGCTGCCGATGTGCAGCCGCTCAGCAGGGCCAAAAGCAGCAGCCCTGATACGATCCTCTTCATAACCAGACCCTCCTTTCTTGTTATCTATCAATATAGACGATAAAAAAGAAGAACGGTTGCACTGCGCCGGGAAATAGAGCTGCTCCGGCAAGCTTTTGTATCGCCGACGTTGGAACAGCGCCATGAATATGATAAAATAATAATAAACACGATGGCTTCATTTGTCCTAGTATGGAAACATGGAAAGAAAAGAACCTATGTTGGCACCAAGGTTAGGCGCCAACATAGGCTCTTCGTTTGCAGGGGATTGGAATCAGGAAAGAAGACGAAAACCATCCCGGTATTTTATAGAATGCTTTAGATCCCGCCCATACAGGCAGTGCATCGGAGGTTCGCACACAATTTATTGCACCGGCAGCTCTACCGCAATGGTGGAGCCCTTCTCCGAGCTTTTCTCCACCCAAATATAGCCGCCATGGAGATTGGCGATCTCCCACGCCAAAGAAAGCCCCAAACCAGCGCCGCCGTACTCCCGGCTGCGGGACTTGTCCACGCGGAAGAATGGCTGGAAGATGCTCTGCTGATACTCCTCCGGGATACCGCAGCCGGTGTCGGAGACACGGATCCGGAGCTTTTCCGGCTCCTGTGTGACGCAGACCCGCACCGAGCCGCCCGGGCGATTGTATTTGACGGCGTTTTCCGTCAGGTTGAAGAGCAGCCGGTAGATCAGCGCGTCGCTGCCGGTCATGACGCCGTCGCCATCCGCCGTCAGCGTGATGCCGCGCTTATCTGTCAGCGGCGCGAGGTCTGTGAAGATCTCCTCGACCATGGGCGCAAGCTGAATCCGTTCGTTCCGCGCCACCTGCTGCAGGCTGCTCATTTCCAGCAGTGTTTTTGTCATCTGAGTCAGCCGCTCCGTCTGCTCCCGCAGCAAAGAAAGAAATGCTGCTGTTTCCGGCAGTACGTCGGGGTGCTCTGCGGAGAACAGCTCCAGCTGCGCCTGCATCAGCGCAAGCGGCGTGCGCAGCTCGTGGGCGGCGTTGCCAGTGAACTGCCGCTGGGCAGCAAAGGCGTTGTTCAGCCGTTCAAGCATTTGATTGAAGGAATGGCTGAACTGGCGGAACTCCGGCAATACGTCCTCGTTGATCTTCATGTCTGCCAGGTTGCTCATCTGCACCTGCTCGACCTGCGAGGCAAAGCTGCGCAGAGGCTTGAGGGCGCGTCCGCTGACAAAATAGGCGAGGATGCCGCTGAGCAGCGTTACCGCCGCCGTGATGTACCAGTTGGTGGTGCGGAAGCGTCCTTGCGCCCCATCGACAATGATTGTCAAATCCTCGTCAGGTGCTACGAGTTGCGGGTCAAAGCTCACTTCGCCTTCAACATCGATAAGAACAGTGCCACCCTGAATAGTGTTCGCAATCGTGTCCATATAGTACATACCGGAGGAACAGAGCAGCAGATTCATGGAAATACAGGTAACTCCGATGAGCAGGACGCTCATCAGCGTGATGCGCCACTGCAAAGAAAGGTGCTTCATGCTTCCTCGCCTCCCATCAGATAGCCTTCGCCGATGCGGTTGCGGATGGGGTCATAGCCCAGTGCGGCACGCAGTTTTTTGCGCAGAGCGGAGATATGTACCCGGATGGAGTTGCTAAAGCTGTCCACGCTGTTGTCCCAGACATGATCCATCAGCTCCTCCTGACTCACCGGTCGCCCCTGATGTACCATTAAATATTCCAATATCCCCGTTTCCTTGCGGGTCAGCGTCAGGGCCTGAGCATTGACGGAAGCGGTGCGGGAGCGCGTGTCGAAGGCTAAATCCCCGCAGGTCAGCAGCACGTCCTGCTGCGTGAACTGCCGCAGGGTCAGGCTGCGGATACGGGCCTCCAGCTCAGCCAGATGAAAGGGCTTTGCAAGATAGTCGTTGGCGCCTGCGTCCAGTCCCTCCACCTTGTCCTCTACCTCGCTGCGGGCGGAGAGAATCAGGACTCTCGTCTCCCGGTCTGTCTGCCGCAGGGTGCGCAGCACCGTCATGCCGTCCTTGCCCGGCAGGTTCAGATCCAGAAGCACCAGATCGTAGCGCTCCACGCCAAGAAGCTCCAGCGCCTTCTCCCCGTCGTAGCAGCAGTCTACACTGTATGCCAAACGCCGCAGGCTGCGGACGATGGTCTCGCACAGAGCGCGTTCGTCTTCAATAACCAAAAAATGCATGAAAGCCCTCCTTTATAAGCTTCATTCATTCGATTGTCTTCAGTATAGCAGAAACAGATAAAGTTTGTGTTAAGTTTCTGTTCTTAACAGGGACTTTAACTCTCCCGTGCTATGATGAAAGCACAAAACGGAAAGGGTGATGAAACTTGAGTCACGGAAAGAAGACGGCGGCGCAGATCACGCTTCTGCTCGCCGGAGCCGCCATGCTGTGCTTTGGCGTATGGCGGGGCGAGGCGGCGACGGTGCTGAGCAAAGCAATCAAATTATGTCTGGAGT
>OWJI01001256.1_pt1 | contig 15951 bp, 9 predicted proteins | sample 1732541 | NCBI WGS metagenome assembly OWJI01 (sample SAMN05065727, study PRJEB22554) | human gut metagenome | biome: ENVO:2100002; feature: ENVO:00000062; material: ENVO:00002003 | host: Homo sapiens | place: USA
ATGCTCTACCAACTGAGCTATTTCCGCGTTTGCGGTTGCAAAGGTAGATATTTTCCTTTAACCTGCAAACATTCTACGCATTTTTTTCACACATAAAATTAAACATTCTGCCCGGAGTGAAAGCATAGTTTTGATTATCAACTCATTCGGTTGCGATAATCTTCGTAAGAAAATTTTCTGAATATCTCAGCTTTTCCCTCTTTTGTCCACATGGCAATGGCAGGATGATGGATTCCGTTGAACATATTCGTCTTCACCATGGTGTAATGTATCATGTCTTCAAAGATGATTCTCTCACCGATTTGCAGTTCGTGGTCGAAGCTCCACAACCCCATATAATCGCCGCTCAGGCAGGAGTTGCCGCCCAACCGGTAGACGTACGCACCGCCGTCACCCATTTCGGCGCCCCGGACGGCAGGCTGGTAGGGCATTTCCAGGCAATCGGGCATGTGACAGGTGAAGCTGACATTCAGGATTGCGGTACGGATGCCGCGGTTTTCTACAATATCCACAACTTCGGAAGCCAGCACTCCCGTCTGCCAGGTAAATGCCGAACCGGGCTCCAGAATAATGCGCAAATGGGGATAACGCTCTTTCAATCCGCGGAGCAGGCGAATCAGATGCTCCACATCGTAGTCCTTACGGGTCATCAAATGCCCGCCACCCAGATTCAACCACTTTATTTGCGGAAACCAGCGGGAGAACTTCGCCTCCAGATGCTCCAGCGTACGTTCCAGCTCGTACGAGGACGACTCGCAATGGCAGTGGCAGTGAAACCCGTCGATGCCTTGCGGCAGCACATCGGGAAGCTGTTCGGCCATTACACCGAAACGGGTGCCGGGAGCACAAGGGTTATACAGTTCCGTTTCCACTTCCGAATACTCCGGATTGACGCGTATGCCGCAGGATATATCCTGCCCGGCTGCCTGAATCATGGGATAAAAACGCCGGAACTGAGCCAGCGAATTGAATGTGATGTGACTGCTGCATCGCATGATTTCCGGAAAGTCGGCTTTCGTATATGCCGGAGAGTATGTATGCGCCTTGCTGCCGAATTCCTCCAACGCCAGGCGTGCCTCGTATACGGAGCTTGCCGTAGAATGCTCCACATACTCACGGAATATGGGAAACGAGCGCCACATGGCAAAGGACTTGAAAGCAAGGATAATCTCTACACCAGCCCGGTCGGCAACGCTCTTTATCAATGTGAGGTTCTTCCTCAACAGTTCTTCCTCCATGATATAACAGGGAGAAGGGAAAAGGTCGAAATCTTTGTCTGTCATTTTTCTTGTTATATAAACTTTTATAGTAAAAACCGGATCTATCCTATCACTTTGAAACGCGCAAAACGCAGAAGAAGTTGCTTGTCGCCCGCATTTTTAAAGTGGATGGTGGCTTTTGCGTTATCGCCCTCACCTTCCACTTTCAGCACTTCGCCCAGGCCGAAACGTTCGTGTTCGATAAACTGCCCCGGCAGCACAGCGTTCCCGCCTGCCGACGAATGGGAAGCGGCAGAAGCTGTTCCCATGGAAGGCGTCACCCGCTTTAAGTTGCGGGGAACGGTCGGGGCAATGATTTCCTGCCGGGGACGAGCTCCTCCATCACGTTTTCCATACATGGCGGAAACGAAGTTCTCCCTGTTCTCCCTGCGGAAAGATGCGGCATGCTCATCTACCTTGCGCACCAATCCGGCATCTTGCGGCAGCTTAAGGAAGCGCACATCTATATCTTTCAAAAAGCGGCTGGGATTTCCAAACTCCATCTTCCCGTAACGGTAACGGCTTTTGGCATAAGTAAGGAAACAATGGTCTTCCGCACGGGTGATGGCTACGTAGAACAAACGGCGCTCCTCTTCCAACGCCCTGGGAGAGTCGCCCGCCATACCGCTCGGAAACAGGTTTTCTTCCATGCCCACCACAAAGACATTTTTAAACTCCAGCCCCTTGGCGGAGTGCACGGTCATCAACGTTATCTTTTCATCGTCTCCGTCCTTGTCCGAATCCTGGTCGGTAAGCAGGGACACTTCCGAAAGGAAATCACTCAGCGTGGTATTGGCATTCCCCTCCTCCAGCCGTTGTGCACAGAAGTCGCTCATACCGTTTGCAAGCTCTTCGATATTCTCCTTGCGGCTGAGGTTCTCGGGCGAGTTGTCCTGGCAGACATCAGCGATAATACCCGACTGACGGATTATCTCCGTACCAAGCTCGTAGGCGTTCTTTTCGGCAACGCTCTCGATAAATCCGGCTATCAAACAGCGAAAATCCTGCAACTTGCCCGCCGTTCCTTTATTGATGTTCACCCCGTAGGTCAGCGGTTCGCAGAGCACGGTCCACAGGCTTACATTGTGGCTGGTGGCGGCAGCCGTGATTTTATTTACGGTAGTGTCGCCTATCCCGCGTGCCGGGTAGTTGATGATACGCTTGAAGGCTTCTTCATCATTCGGATTGACCGTGAGGCGGAAGTAGGCGATTACATCTTTTATTTCCTTGCGCTGATAGAAAGACAGCCCGCCGTAAATGCGATACGGCATGCTGCGCTTGCGCATGGCTTCCTCAAAGACACGGCTCTGCGCGTTGGTGCGATAGAGTATGGCAAAATCGGAATAGGCGTAATTCTCCTGCCGGCGCAGTTCGGCTATCTTGTTGATTACAATATCGCCCTCCTCCACATCGCTGTATGCCTGATACACTCCGATGGGCTCTCCCTTATCCTTCTCCGAAAAGACCTCCTTGCGAATTTGCCGTTGGTTCTTCTCTATCAGGCTGTTGGCGGCAGAAACGATGGTTTGGGTGGAGCGGTAGTTCTGTTCCAGCTTAAAGACCTTCGTACCCGGATATACCTTTGTGAAATACAGGATATTGTCGATGTCGGCTCCCCGGAAGGAGTAGATGCTTTGCGCGTCATCGCCCACCACACAGACGTGCTGATGCTCTTTTGCCAACTGAAGCACAATGCTGTGCTGGGCAAAGTTGGTGTCCTGGTACTCGTCCACCAGGATATAGCGGAACTGCGACCGGTAGCGTGCAAGCACCTCCGGACGGTCGCGGAAAAGCAGAAAGGTATAGAACAGCAAATCGTCGAAATCCATGGCATCCGCCTGCCGGCAACGCTCCCAGTAGCGGCGGTAAATATCGCGTATGGCAGGCATCTTGGCCGCACTATCGCTTTCGTAGGCTTCTTTGTTGTTGGCATAGCCCGCAGGAGACACGAGGTGGTTCTTGGCATTGGAGATACGTGCCTGCACCGTACCCGGTTTATACACTTTCTCGTCCAATCCCATCTCCTTGATGATTGAGCGCAACAGGCTTTTGCTGTCTGCCGTATCATAGACGGTGAATTTCGGGGTAAATCCGATCTGCGCGGCTTCCGCATGCAGGATGCGCAGGAATATGGAGTGGAATGTCCCCATCCAAAGGTGACGGGCACGTTCCGCACCCACCTGCCGGGCGATACGTTCTTTCATTTCACGGGCCGCCTTATTGGTAAAGGTAAGCGCAAGAATATCCCAGGGGCGGTAACCGTTCTCCAGCAGATAAGCTATTTTGTAGGTCAGCACACGGGTTTTTCCCGAACCGGCACCGGCTATCACCAGTGACGGACCGTCGTTGTAGAGCACCGCAGCACGCTGTCCCTCATTCAGTTCTTGTATGTAATCGGACATATTCCTAATAATCTAACGGGTAAAGTTCGGGTGCAAAGATAGTGAAAGGCGAGAGCAAAGGCAAGTGAAAACGCAGTTTTCAAACTTGACTATGCCGGGCCGCATTCTATCTTATCAAAAGATAGTGAAAGGTTCGGACACCTGCGAACAATTCCATAGGTTATCGCGTTAGTATAGTAAAGTTTCAAAACTAAATACATTGAACTTATGAATACGTTATTAATATCTTTAACAATAATGATTATGACACATGAAATGCCTAAACTTCCTTACGCACACAACGCGCTGGAACCTGTAATCAGTCAGCAAACAATAGATTACCATTACGGTAAACACCTGCAAACGTACGTAAACAACCTGAACAACCTTGTTCCGGGCACGGAGTATGAAAACAAAGACCTGGTTACTATCGTAGCCACCGCACCCGACGGCGCCGTATTCAACAATGCCGGACAGGTACTGAACCATACGTTGTACTTCCTGCAATTCGCACCGAAACCGTCGCAAAGCGAACCTACCGGGAAACTGGCGGAAGCCATCAAACGCGACTTCGGCAGTTTCGAGAATTTCAAGAAGGAATTCAACGCGGCAGCAGTCGGACTGTTCGGTTCGGGCTGGGCATGGCTGTCTGTTGATAAGAACGGCAAGCTGCACATCACCAAAGAAGCGAACGGAAGCAATCCCGTACGCGCAGGACTGACCCCGCTGCTGGGCTTCGACGTTTGGGAGCATGCCTACTACCTGGATTATCAGAACAAACGTGCCGACCACGTCAATGCCCTCTGGAGCATAGTAGACTGGGAAGCGGTGGGTAAACGGATGAAATAAGCAACCCCTCATAAACCCCTGTTGAAACGCATCTGCAAGCTGTAAAAAGCGGCAGATGCGTTTTCTTTTTCCAAAGTCTTAACTTTCTGTCATATCATCAATTACGGCTCTAAACACCCAACGAAAAACACAGCAACATTCTCTAAACATTTGCGTTTATTACGCTCATTTTCCGTGCGGAATGAACGTACCTTTTAAAAATACAATAGGCGGTAAGCCTTTGTAAATGAAAAGCATACCACCTATTTTATTGAGCACCAGCTATATCGCGCTATTCCTCGATTGCAGCCTGCGCCGCGGTGAATGCAAAGTTTAACGTGCTGATTATCAAATAAAATCGTTAAGGGCTGGTCAACATCCGATATGCAGGTGTTCACACGTTATGCGCGTTCTGCACGTGGGCATTTAATCAGACAATCTTTTATGCTAAGATACTAACCTTTTTTTGGGGTATCAAGCTAACGTAAACCTTAAACCGATCTTGCCATACAAGTTTACACAGGAGTTTCTACCCAACTTTCTCTTTTAACCGAAAAAAAAGAAGAAGCAAGTTTATCTTGCTCCTCCCCTTCTTTATGTGTGAGTTCAATATCTTTTCTCGAAACGTTATTTTCCTGCCATTAGATACGAACAATACTTGCCAAGCAGGTTTGATAGTGGCAGATCATCTTTCAGGTAACGTTCTGCATCAAGTTTGAGCAATCTTTCACGAACCTGCTTCTTTCCTTTGAACAAAGCACAAAGGTATGGAATGCCTTTTTCTTCCGTGATGGTCACATCGGCAAAGAACTGAGTCAGATCTTCGGCATCATAGACGATGGAATAGCTTGGACGCTTTGCTCCAGGTATGTCTATAACCAGAATGTTCTTTTCGACCAAGTCTTGAATATCACGAATGGCTGTGTCCTTCGAGCATTTTGCCAACGATGCCCATGTCTTTGAAGTTATCTTCGACTCATAGCCATCGAGGAATAGATTCAGCATCTCTGTTTGACGCTCTGTCATAGGAATTGACGAAGCCTTCTGCCAGAAGAAACTCTTGTTCAGTATAGAAGTTACAATAGCTTCAGCTTCATCAAGTGCATCGATGAGCTTTTGAAGATACCATACCAACCATTCTGTTAGATCACCATCACCATGCTGCATTTTTTCCAGAATATCGTAATAGTGATTCTTGTCTTTATTGATCTGTGATGAGATATTATAGAAACGATAGTCGCTCTTCTCTCCACGAGCCAGCTGCATATCAGAAAGTATGCGAGCCAATCTTCCGTTGCCATCTTCAAATGGGTGGATGCTGACAAACCAAAAGTGGGCTACGGCAGAGCGAATGACGCTGCTGACCGGCTCTTCACTGTCAAACCATGCAAGGAAACGTTCCATCTCGCCTTCTACTCGGTCTGGTGAAGGGGCGATGTAGTGAATCTTCTCACGTCCAAACATACCACTGATAATATGCTCCTCGTTACTGCGGTACTTGCCGACCTCAATCTGACTGCCTTCGCTGAAACCAGACGGAAAGAACGCTGCTTGCCAAGCACATAGTTTTTCCTTGCTCAAAGGCTGGTCGTAGTTCTGAACCGCTTCGAGCATTACGTTTACAACCGAATCTATATAATGCGAAGGAGCTGTATACTTTACGTTCTCTATCCCCAGTCGTCTGGCGATTGAAGAACGTACATCATCTACATTCAAACGAATGCCCTCAATTTCTGACGAATAAACTACGTCATAGGTCAAGTTCTCTGCCATAGCTCTTAGCTTGCTATCAAGCCCCAACGAACTTAACCTTCCAAAGAGTAACCCTTGCTTGCGGCAAACCAACTCCTGAAGGAGCAACACCTGCGAAGCGTCCCAACGGAAGTCTGTCCAATTATCTCTTTCGTGTATATACATAATGAAAACTTTTAATGCTACATTATTCTGCGATTAACGTCGCAAATTCTGCGACAAAATTAAGCATTTTTTGTCGAATAACTAAAGAAGAGATAAAATAACGCAATTTTTGCGACGATTTAAGCTTTCTTTTGACTGATAGGAAAGTTTTGGAAGCAAAATCTACTTCTTGATCTTGATAAAATTATGTTGCAAAGGTACATGATTCTTCTTGCGACAATGCAAGGACATACCTACGGTTCATGAAGAAATCTCCACACCGTTGGGAAATAAAAAAACAAAGCACATGACAACAATCCAATCAATCCTGAGCCGACTGACCGAAGCTGTTAGCGGTACAGACAAGGAGCTCTACACAGAAGATAAGCTGAACAAGTTTGCAACCTTCTATCTCGACAAGTGGGATGAGAACACAAGCGAGGACGTTATTGCAGAGTCTTTCACTGATTTCTGGTGGGACACTGACAGGACTTGCAGAAGGTGCTCTATCTGTGGCAAACTGATGCGCGAAGGCTATTGCGTCGATATGGGTGCTGCCTACTACTGCTCAGATGAATGCCTTCATACCGAGTATTCCGAAGAGGAATGGGCAGTTGTGGTTTTGTCTTCTGTAAGATTCGCCAGTATTTTGGCTGAAGGTCATTCATCTGATGATAGACGAACCGTTCATCAAGGTCAAGAACCCTGATTATGTCGTTATAGTCGAATGTATCTGTCACGATTGATAGCATGATCTTCTTAATGGATTATTGTTTACACCAATACAGCTGTTGCTGCTGCACAAATCTGCCCGGCACAGTCGAGCTCACCATTTTCAAGCATGGTGACACCTATAGCTTCAGCCTCGGATTCATCATAAGCATCTACATATATTGAGACTTGTTCATCCAGGTCACTTATCAATTCTACCAAATATGTATTCATTACCTTAATCCTTTGAGGATATTTCATCGAGTTGTTCCTTCACCTTATACATTTCCAACCTTTCTTTCAGGAACTTGAAAATTGAAGGGTGAACAGAGAACTCATTTATCTTATTCCAACCATCGCCCAATGAACAAATCAACTCATTAACAAATGCTTCATCAGGAGTCTTATCGCAAACCAATTCTCGAACATGAACCTTATTGTCAATAGAGCTAAAATTGCCACTTGGATTTGGACCTGCACAATACATCCATGTATTGGGTGAATACTTCCAATAATGAACATTGACACAAGCACCCAGAGTTTCCTCTCGGCGAGAAGCTGTTCGGAAGTCCTGACCTTGCTTGATGTGGTACTCTTTAGTTATCAAGCGCATGAGATCCCTTGTAACTCCGTCTTCTTTTCCAATAATCTTAATATCCTTATAGAACTGATTGTGTAGAACACCATCCTTGTTTTCACGCATACGTTGCTGGCAAAATGTCTTTGCATCTACTGACTGCACATTGTCCATCAACAGTTGGTATGCTTCGGCTGGCACAATAGTGTCCTTTAATTCTTTCAAGGCACGAGTCATCTCATCTAATTCCGGGAAGATATACTCTTCGGTATCATAAATATTATACTTGACCCCATCCTTCTCGATACAATAGATAATATCCTTGTTATATCCCTTTTTAAAGTCAGGTATTTGATATTCGCGCATCTCGAAATTTGCGTCCAGTACAGAGATAACACCATCCTGTGGTATTTTTTTCTCAATATCTCTATAAGAAAGCTGACCATCATTATCAATAGTCATTTGAACAAAGTAGTAGTCCTTGCTTTTAACCTTACTTTCTGCATAGGTTATAACGCATCCCTTAAAACGCTCAATCATAGCTTGCGGCAAAGTCGATTGCAGACAGCTTTTCTTAATCAGAATTTGGCGAAAGATATTTTTGATTGTCGCATCATTTATCTCTGAACCTATCATTGAATCTTGAACAGGAATCAGCTTCTCCATTAGATCCAACTTCTCCTGAAGGCGATGTCTATCTTTTGACTTTCGTTTTGCAGTTGACAATTCAGCCTCTTGATCCTTATCTCCAACGATACGAATACAGATTCTATTCTTACCCTTGGTCTTGACGAAAGTACCTTCAAAGCCAGTCTTAAACAACTTGTTGATGTAAACTTTCGACTTGTCCTCTATCAAAGCACGACGTTCCTCTACGCCCTCTTCTTTGGTATGACATGAAATGTCTATCCAGGAAGAAGAAAGCATATTACGAACCAATTCATCTTCATTCTTAAACTCAGCTTCTTGCGACTGTAATAATTGAGGATCATTATAAACAACAGGATATACCGAAATGTATTTAGAGTATGTAGTCAAAAAATCATTCAGTACAGAAGAAATAATATAAGCCTGTGATTCCTCCAAATGGTCAATATCACTGAAATCCAAGAACGGAATACGATTTTTATTGTTCTTTCTGAATATGGAAGGATGATTATAATACTCTTTGGTTCCTTTCTTCTTTTGTGACGAGAAGTATATGCGTTCATCACCAAATTCCAGATGGTAAACTAAAGAATCCTTCTTCTTGGAATTTTCAACTTTATCAGCCTCAGCAAAGGTACTGGTATGGGCTTCAAGCAAACCACCATAGGCAAACTCCAACTGTAAACCAAGTTCTTCACCTTGCTTTTTACCTTTATTATACAGGCTACTACAAGTACCACAGATGAGCTTACCATGTGCGTAACTTAGAGTTTTGTCTCTATTTGGCATCATGGATAGCATCAGGTTAAGCATGTTGTGTGGATAAATTCCTTCCCTATAGTCCGGGGTATAACTGATTTGCTTTATCTTAACATTAACCTTTTCAAGCCGTTCTTGAAGCATGGCTGTAGTGATACTTTCCTTCTTTGCCGATGCAAAAAGGAATATGCGATGTTTGGTTGGGGCATCTGCATTTCCTTCTTTGACCATCTTATTGAACGCACAGACAGCACTATTAGGGCACAATCCTTCCAATTTACAATAAATACCTAAGTTGTTGCCAAAGTCATAGGCATTGGAGTATTCTATCTTGTACAAGTCGAAATCCTTCAGGAACTCATCCCAGAGGAAATGGACTTTTATATGATTGGTTCTTATCTTTTCCATAGTTGTTTACACGATGTTTAACTTTTCGAGGACTGCCTGAACGTTTTTGTCAAGGATAGCACCTGTCTCAACGTCAATCAGACCATTGATGATTGGCAGGTTCGCACCACCTTCAAGTTGTATGGTATGAGTAAATGAATAGTTGCCAGCATATCGAGGAACATTGACTACAATATAGCTACCACCACATTCTCGAATTTTTTGCTCCCAAGACTGGGCGTTGACATGCTGATTAAAGTCACTATCAGACATAAATTTCACATCCACATATAACTTATCATTGACTACCCAGTCAGCACGCTCCCAGATTTTTTCAGGAAGTGATCCTACATTACATGCTGCATTTTCAAGAATTGCCTTGAACACTTGCTCTCCAAAGTAACCTGTATATACCTGTTGAATAACTTGTGGCGAAATAACCCATGATTTACCTTTCCAAGACGTACAATATCCATTAGTCTCAAAGTATTGTCTGATGAACCCTTGCTTCATGATTGCATCCAGATGTACACTTGCATCTGAATAACTTCGATTTTTTGCTTGTGCTTCAACAGACTGGATATAGAACATTCGCATTGACGGGTCAATATCGTTTCTATCGTCAAACTCAGGATGTTTCATTACATACTCACGTATCGAATGTAATCTTTCACGTATCTGACAGGCATACTTATCTGTACCCTTGAAACTTATACCGACCAACTCACTGATGTATCTATCTCTACGATGCTCATCATTGTTGAACGTAATATCCGATTCCTCCTCTTTGCCCTCAAAGCGGTCAATGATATTTTGATTTTCATTGATAGCTTTCAAAACATGTTTGAGCAGGTCTGTCTGTACCTCTGGTTTCTTTGCCGTTACCATAGAGTAAGCCATATCCTCACCAATAGCAATATGAACAGACTTATTGTAGATGGTTGAGCGAGTTATACGCCCCAAAGCTTGTACAGCCCATCGTAGGCAAAAAGCATCAAAAGCAGGAGTTTCTTTCAATGCAGCTTTGATTTGAATCTCTCGACCTTTCATGATTTCGCTCAGTTCATCAACAACACGGTGGTGTCTGCGTCGAAGCAATGCACGTTGGAAATCAGATTTTTCTTTGAGTTCTAATTGGTTGTCTGTGCCCAATATACTCAATGATATACAAGCCTTTAGGTAGTCATCTACTTCAATCAGAGGGATAAAGTTTGTGGGCTTATCCATAATGATACCATCGAAATTGCATCGTGTATCTTTACGATCTTTGGTATTTGGAGCTTCCAGACAATGTTTTTTTCTGTATTTGCTATCCGTTTCAAACAGATAATTTACGCCCACTGCACCTGACTGGTAACATACGAAGCAGAACATCTTAAGTTTAGGATCTTCCTTCAACAACTTCTCTACTTCCTCCAAGTCTCTCTTGAAATGCTCTCCACTAAGGAAGCACACATTCAGTTTAGGATATATATCTGAATGTCCGCGTGTGCTCCCATCATCAATGGCATGTTCGTCCATTGAATCATTATCGAATTTTTCTCCACGCTTGGTTATTCTTGCTTGTTGAAGAATGTTCAGTGCCTTCTTTATACCGATACTACTCTTACCTGTATATGAGAATGGCTGAAAATAGAGCCATGCCTTCGCGTCAGGATTTTCAATAAAATCCATATAGTGGCTCAGCATATTCACCATTCTGGCAGAATTGTTCTTATCAAAGGTGTTCTTGTCGGTAGAAACGAAGTCAAGACAATCTTTGACAGCTTGATTACATTTGCCAAGATACACCTCAATCTTTTCTTTTGGATTTGTGTTTTCCTCTTTATAAATTGAGAACTTTACGTCAGGATTGGCATAATTGAGGGCTATATAATCTTCGATTCTTCGCAATGCATCATTGTCAATCTTCTCAACCTTTACGCCTTGTTTGGCTATATAGTTGAAGTCGTAGTTGTGAACTGGACTCTGACTGTCAGCCGTAGCACTACACATGATTACTCGGTTATGGTTGACCATATCGAGCAACACGTTCTCAGGCATACACCTCATTTCGTGATAATCGAAACAACAAGAATAACGGTCATTGTCAAGAGAGTACACCTCTATGAAACTTATACCTTTATCATAGATAGATCTGCTCTCGACCTCCTGGTCTTTTGAGTGAGGAGTTTCAAAGTTTGTTCCACAACGCAACTCTTGTAGAGCCTGACGGTATTCTGTATTACCTTCGTTTATACCCATATATTTAATAATATGGTCAAAGGCACGCTCACTCTCAAGATCTACAGAAGTCTCGTAGCTTTTCTTTTTACGGAGTTCATTCTCTATTCGAGCATACTCTTCCGCATGTTTATCTACTATCTGAACAAAATTCTTCAGGAAAAGAATGATACGATTTGCCGCAAACGATAGGGTGTTATCATTCTGGCTCTCCAACATTTGTTTTGGTTGAAGGTATGAGACATTCTCCTCTTTCTTGTTGTGGATGGACAATACGAAATTCTCTGCTGAAAATGTCTGGTCTTCATCATAAAAGATGAAATTGCCACGATTGACATTCTCATTCAATTCCAAGCCACTAAGCATCTTCTGAGGAGCTATGTCATCAATCAGATATTCCTTCTTCTTTTTTATCGCTTTAAGCATTGCCTGAATATTGTCTTTATGTTCAACCCATTCAGGCATCCTTTGCATATCCAGAACCTCTTCATAGTGCTCGCAGATAAAATAGCACAAGCCCCAGAAATTAAAACGTCTTCTTCTACCACATTCACAATCGAAGAGACGTTTCATTGCAGCTTCCTTTACGCGGTCGGACTCATCAATAATGACAAGTGAGTCCTCGATATGCTTCCAATAAGGCTGTGTGCCCTTACGCACCAATTTAGGTGAAGCTGTTGTGTGCAGCTTGGATGCTGTCAACGCAACGATCTTACTCTTATAAAATAACAATTCTGGGTATAGTTCCTCCAGTACTGAATATTCTCGAAGGATATGCGAGGCTATAACCTCGTCAGTTTCATTCTTATATTTCTGACGAATTGGAGTAAGGGCTTCTTTGCGCACTTTATCAATAAGACGCGAACGATTCTTTGCAATTTCCTCAGTAATTCCTTCTGTTACATCATTATAAGTATAAAGACGTTTCAAATTAGCAAAAGCCTTATCCCCTTGAAAAAGAGGATTTGCTTCCATCCTCTGAAGGATGGCAGGGTCAGTAAACGCTCGTTCCCATTGCTCTTCTTGCGAATAAACACGAAGAATATCATGCTTCTGAAGCTTGATACCGCTCCTGGTTAAATTCTTCCTTATGTCTTCGATTGTTGCATCCAACTGTTTCTTGGCATCTGTGACATAGAAGATACGACGGGCATCTTCTTTCTTCAATTCTTCTGCCATCAACAGGCATGAATTATATGTCTTACCAGAACCAGTAGGTAATGGTATCACAAATAGACCGCGTTTAGGTTGTGCAGCCTTCAGCAGCTCTTCAAATATACAGTTTTTCAAATCCATATTTGGTTTAGTCTAAACTTCTTTGAAGGATTTAATTATTACGTTTGTTCTGTACAATACTTTTGAGTTCATCTACATCCATTGCCTCTTTTCTTCTGTGAACCATAGAATGGCAATTTGAGCATAAAGCGACAAGTTCTGATTGAGGAATCTCATGTTCTTCATCATATGTCGATATAGGACGTTTGTGATGAACTTCAAGGAAACCTTTGCCTCAGTTACACGACCTTCAACCTGTCGTTTCTCCGCTTCTTCCTCTGTCTCATCAATTGAAGCAACAAATAGGGTATTTTCTGCCGTTTATACTGCTTTATGAATGAGCAGAGCATGTAGAAAAAAGAACCGAGGCAAAAACTTGATTTCCAAGTCATTGCCTCGTATTTCACTAATTATCAGCATTCAAACTTTATTCCTCGATTGCCGCCTGCGCCGCCGCAAGTCTTGCAATAGGCACGCGGAACGGAGAACAGCTCACATAATTCAGCCCTACCTTGTGGCAGAACTTCACGGAAGAAGGCTCACCGCCATGCTCGCCGCAAATACCGCACTTCAGGTCCGGACGGATGGCACGGCCCTTTTCGGTAGCCATACGTACCAACTGCCCTACTCCATTCTGGTCGAGCACCTGGAAGGGGTCTACTTTCAGAATCTTCTTTTCCAGATAAATAGGCAGGAAGGAAGCGATGTCGTCGCGTGAGTATCCGAAGGTCATCTGCGTCAGGTCGTTTGTACCGAACGAGAAGAATTCGGCAGAAGAAGCGATGCGGTCGGCCGTAAGAGCTGCACGCGGGATTTCAATCATCGTACCTACCTTGAACTCGATGCTGTCGCCTGCTTCGGCAAACAACTTGGCAGCTTCGGCACGGATAACCTCTTCCTGCTGCTTGAACTCGTACAGGATACCGGTCAGCGGAACCATGATTTCGGGATGTGTCTCAACGCCCTCTTTCTTTAGTTCCAGGGCAGCGCCGAGGATGGCACGCGTCTGCATCTGCGTGATTTCCGGATAGGTATTGCCCAAGCGGCAACCGCGGTGGCCCAGCATCGGGTTATGTTCGCAAAGCGCTTCCACACGCTGCTGGATATACTGCAAGCTTACGCCCATGGTATCCGCCATTTCCTGCTGCCCCTTCAAATCGTGGGGAACGAATTCGTGCAAAGGAGGGTCGAGCAGACGCACGGTTACCGGGCAACCTTCCATAGCCTTGAAGATGCCCTTGAAGTCTGCCTGCTGGTATGGCAGAATCTTAGACAACGCCTTGCGACGTCCTTCCGCGTTTTCCGCCAGAATCATTTCGCGCATCGCCTTGATTTTCTCACCTTCGAAGAACATGTGTTCCGTACGGCACAGACCGATGCCCACTGCCCCGAAGTTACGTGCCACCTGTGCATCGTGCGGCGTATCGGCATTGGTGCGTACCTGCAATTTCGTATATTTATCGGCCAGTTGCATCAGTTCGGCAAAATCACCGGACAGCTCGGCGGCCTTCGTTTCCACTTTTCCTTTGTAAACCTCGCCGGTACTACCGTTCAGAGAGATGAAGTCGCCTTCTTTCAACACAACGCCGTCCACCTCTACCGTGCGTGCCTTGTAGTCGATGTTCAACGCTCCCGCACCGGATACACAGCACTTACCCATGCCGCGAGCCACAACGGCAGCGTGCGAAGTCATACCGCCACGTGCGGTCAGGATGCCTTCGGCAACGGCCATACCTGCCAAATCTTCCGGAGAAGTCTCGATACGTACCATCACCACACGCTTGCCGGCAGCATGCCATTCGGCAGCATCATCGGCAAAGAACACAATCTGGCCGCAGGCTGCGCCCGGAGAAGCCGGCAAACCGCGGGTAAGAACCTGGGCCTGCTTCAAGGCCGCCTTGTCGAATACGGGGTGAAGCAGTTCGTCCAGCTTGTTGGGTTCGCAACGCAACAGCGCCGTCTTTTCGTCAATCATACCCTGGTGGAGCAAATCCATGGCTATCTTCACCATGGCGGCTCCGGTACGCTTGCCGTTACGTGTCTGGAGGAACCAGAGCTTGCCTTCCTGCACGGTGAACTCCATGTCCTGCATATCCTTATAGTGGTTTTCCAGCTTCGTCTGCAAAGCATCCAGCTCCTTGTAGATTTCGGGCATCGCCTCTTCCATGGAAGGATACTTGGCGGCACGCTCCTCCTCGCTTACGCCGGCAAGTTCTGCCCAGCGTCTGGAGCCGATAATGGTAATCTGCTGCGGGGTACGGATACCTGCCACAACGTCCTCGCCCTGTGCGTTAATCAGATATTCGCCGTTAAAGAGGTCTTCGCCCGTGGCGGCATCGCGGCTGAAGCAGACTCCCGTGGCGGAAGTGTCGCCCATATTGCCGAACACCATTGCCTGCACGCTTACGGCAGTACCCCACTCATCGGGAATTCCTTCCATTTTGCGGTAGAGGATGGCGCGCTCGTTCATCCATGAGTTGAACACGGCGCAGACAGCACCCCACAGCTGTTCGTAGGCGCAGGTGGGGAAATCCTTTCCGGTCTGCTGCTTGACGGCAGCGAGAGAACCGACGAGATAATCAAGTCGGCCATGATGTGGGACGTAATGGGCGGCGTAGCCAGAAGAAACTGGGCTAGAAACGAAAACGCCCTTTCAACGGCGGCCGAATATAACAAGAATTATGCCGGAAAAGGCCACATAACGATACCGTTCATTGCCGACGACGCTTTAGTCGAGGCAGCCGTTGAAAAGTTCGTAAAATAGGTAAGTTCGTAAAATAGACAGGCGGCCGCGCAGCAGACTCAGTAGCCGCCTGCAGCCGCTGGTTCGGCGGCAGCCTACGCGCCGAGGACCCAGCAGTCGGAGGAGAAAGGATTCAAAAATATGATATACACTCCGCTTACGATGAAAGCGATGAAGCTTGCATATGACGCACACCACGGCCAGAAAGACAAAGGAGGCGTTCCTTACGTGTTTCACCCGTTTCACCTTGCCGAGCAGATGGAT
>OWJI01001264.1_pt1 | contig 15881 bp, 13 predicted proteins | sample 1732541 | NCBI WGS metagenome assembly OWJI01 (sample SAMN05065727, study PRJEB22554) | human gut metagenome | biome: ENVO:2100002; feature: ENVO:00000062; material: ENVO:00002003 | host: Homo sapiens | place: USA
GAGATCTGCGCATGTCTCGTGGGCTCGGAGATGTGTATAAGAGACAGTTTTATATGTTTAGTAATTATGAACAAATAATAAGGCGATTGGTCGGAAAAGACAAAAAAATTGATTCAGTTGAAATTGTGGAATTGTTTAACAAATTTTTGAATATGGAGAAAAATGGAGAAAAAGGAGCAGTTAGATATCTATTAAAAACATACAAAAACGAGTATCACGTTGAGGATAAGAAATTGTATGCAAGTTACTTATTAAACGTTCTATGTAATGATGAGAAAGCACTTGGCTTAGCGTGCAAAATAATCATACATGAATATAAATCAAATAGAATTGAATTGGATGACAGATTTTATAACATAATTGTAGATAAACTTCATTATGAGATAAGAAAGAAACACGATTTAGAAATTGTGTGGTTGATTTATCTGTTAAAGTATACAGATTTTTTAATTACGCAAGAACTACATAAAAAAATAATTGAATCTCAATGTGATTTGGCTATTATTGTTATTATCGAAGAATGGCCAGAAATGATTGATGCTACGGATATAGAGTGGTGTTGGGAGAATATGACATCTTGGATTCTGCTGTATCAAATAGCGTTACATTATCCTGAGAAAAAGGGCGATTTTTATGCAAAATTGAGTATTGTACATAATCAGGAGTTTTACAATAAGTTATTTGAAAAAAATTTTACTTTCTATAAAAAATCTTGAAGGAAGGATATGTAAAAAAGAAGAAATAGAACATATTTTTGTGTTATTCATACAGAAGTTCTGTTATAATGAAAGTATCATAAACTAAAGCAAATGGGGGAAAGACCTTGTATAGTAATATTATTTTTCAAAAGAAAAAGGACGAACATCTATATACTGCTTTTCAATTGGGTTATTCAAGTGATAGAGAAGCTTTTTTACAGTATATACTTCCGGTATTGAAAGAAGAATATGGACTTGGTGATAGTTTTGAACAAAAAACGGAGTCATTGTCTGATGATAGAAAAGAAATAATGCGTGGGTTGATGGAAAGATATAATACCCCCAATCCAGCAGTTAATCCGCTAAAAGGTGGCTGCACCCAACTGAAGCCCGTTAGAAGTAAAATTGGCGAAGTTATTGCAAAAGATTATTTGCATAAAAATTTAGATGTATCTTTTGCAGGAAGAATTAGTTTGGAGGAAGACGACCCAGATTTGCCGAAACGAGGAGTTGATAATTTCGGATTCATTTTTAAAGAAGTTAATGGTGAATTTGAATTACAGAAAGTAGTAATTTGTGAAGTGAAGGCATCAGAATCAAAGAAAAATCCGCCAGAAGTGGTATCGGAAACGAAGGATAGTTTGTATAAATCATTATTAGAATTAAGTACAGGCAATGATAGACTCATGAAAGCTTTGGTTAAATCATTTGATAGATTTGATATTGATAAGTTTGCTGCTCTTATTGCAGAATTAGCAGTTGATATTGAGAAAAATGATGTGTTACAAGAGACAAGAGAGAAAATGTTAATTGTACCGTTTTTATTGAGAACAGCAACGACATATAAGGATGCGGATTTTGGCATTTTTTATACAGACCCATCTGAATTTAGTGGTGCTACTATAAATTATTATATTATGGTGGTTGATGTTGCGTTAAACGAATTTGCTGATGACTTATATTCAAGTGTTCGAGGTGAAAACTAATGAATGAATTGTTGACCAAAAAGTTGAATAGTTTATTGAATTTAGATAAACCTAAAAAAACTATTGGCATTTGGAATATACGTGAATTGTGTAACAAGATTCAAGCAGAAAATTTGGCTGAACAGTATGAGCTTAAATTCGATTTCACCTATTTGTATCACTATTTGGGACTAAAAATAGTTAATGAATATGATGATAAAAAAGATGTTTTGCTTGAGGGTTATGAGTTATTAAAAGTCACATATTACTCAGGGCAATATAAAGGTGAATTAGAACGTATACGAATGTTGGCACAATTAGTGGCATCAGGGGTTACTTGCTCGAAAATTGCAGAAGTAAGAATGCTATTAAGGGATGAATGTTTAGATGAAAGTTATGCTAAGCAATTCGATAATCCGTTTGAAAAACTTTATGTTATTACAATAATTGTCTTTCTATTAGCAGTAAGAAAATTAAATGGATGGAATGATATAGATGAAATAGAAATTTTAAAAAATGAATTGGATATTGTTGCAAAAAATTTAGTGCCAGAAGGAGAAGAAGAAATATATTTTGTGACAGGATGTTTCAATTTGGAAGAGGCAATAGGTTCGTACATAAGCTATATTGTTTCAGGAAAACCTGCAAATGTTGAAAAGGTTATAATAAGAAAAATAATCGCTGCCAGAGATTCTTTTAATGAGATTGAACGACAAGAGGATGCGTTATTGGTGTTACTTATTATGCATGCTCTAAAGGCAATGATACGAAATTCATTGTGGGCGTCTATAGAAGGTATATCACAGAAATTAGACGAATATTTAGAGATGATACTTAGCCGTAGCAATTCAAAGCCAATATTTGATTTGTGGCCATCTCAGAAGAATGCGATTGAGCAGAATTTGTTTGACATGACTAAATCGGCATTAGTTGTACAAATGCCAACCAGTGCAGGAAAGAGTTTGTTAGCAAAACTATACATTATGCAGACTAAGAGTGTTTATAGCGATGCTAAGATTGCGTATTTAGTTCCGACAAGAGCGTTGGTGAATCAGGTTAAACGAGATTTGAAAGCGGAGTTTGAAGGGTTTGGATATAGTGTAGATATAGCAATTCCTTTTATGGACATAGATGAAATAGAAGAAGAGCTTTTATTAAAAAATACAGATATACTTGTAACCACGCCAGAGAAATTTGATATTATGCAAAGATCGAAGCATCCGTTTGTGGATAAATTGCGTTTGGTTATTGTGGATGAAGCACATAACATTCAAGATGGTGAGCGCGGTGCTAAGCTGGAGTTGTTGCTGGCGATGTTAAGAAAGAGCGATAGAAATTTAAAAATTTTAATGCTCAGTCCATTTATGAAAAATGCAAATGAGATAGCAAGTTGGCTGAGCGATGATAGAGGAATAGATATTTTTGTAAATTGGAAACCTGCACAGCAATTTACAGGAATAAGTAGGAATATACCATTATCACCTAGAGGAAGTGTTCAACAAGTTAAGTATATTCCATCTGCATGCAACGATGTATATAGTGAAGAATTCACTTTGGATATTAAAAGGTTGTCAAGACAAGAAAAAAAGAAGGCCGGGCAGTCATATCTGCTTGCAGAAAAGTATAAGCATATAGGTGGAGTTTTGGTGTTATGTACACAACAACGATATGCAGAAAATTTTGCAGAAATATATCTTGATAAAGACGATATTTCAGAAGCGGAAAAACTAGAAATATCTCCATTATTAGAATTGATTGAAACTGAAATGGGATCAGATAGTTTACTATATAAAGTTTTGTTAAAGGGCTGTGCGTATCACCATTCAGCATTGCCACTCAGCATAAGAGAAGAGATAGAGGATGCTATTCGACGTGGATTTATCAAGGTTGTTGCAGCCACAACCACATTGGCTCAGGGAATGAATTTTCCTATTGCTACAGTGATATTTCAAGGCATGACGGTACCCAAAGGGGGATATTCACGAAATATGTCGGCATCTGAATTTTGGAATATTGCTGGAAGAGCTGGGCGCGCGTTGGTTGACAAAGAGGGACATGTAATTGCAGTTTGTGGTAGCGATGGGCAGGAAGAACAGTTTAGGGAATATTTAGTCAATAGGAATGAGGAAATAGTATCTTCTTTATTACAAGTAATAGAGGAAATTCCAGAAGACTGCTTGTCGTCATATTATATTGAACAGTATGGGGAATTATCAACATTACTGCAGTATATATACCACATTGAGAAATTATACGAAGATATAGAAATTGAGGACTTACTGCGTGGTAGTTATGTGTACTCTAATTTGGAGCGAAAAGGAAATAACGAACTTGCAGAAAAGCTTGTGAGAATTACAAAAAAATATATTGGAAAGATGGGAGAGGATTTATCAAGAAAGAAACTGATGGACATTATTGATGCTACAGGCATAAGTAGTATTAGTATGAAAAAATTAATGTTTGAAATTAGTAAGAGAAATATGTCCATTCCTGAAAGTGCTATATTATTTAGTGGAAAAGATAACCAATTAGTGGATGTTATCAAGATGGTTAATAGTATTCCAGAGATAAACTTAGGTATGTTTGATGCTAATGCACCGTTGAATGCCGAGAATGTTGCTTTATTAACGAAAATGTGGGTTCACGGATATAGCATAAGAGCAATAGCCGATAAGTGCATTAATAATGAAAACTATGATGCACAAGCGAAAATGAATATATGCGGTAAATATATATATTCGAAGCTTATTAATAATCTCCCATGGGGGATTTCTGCTATTTTCAAAGCGCAAGGAATTGTTAATCACAAAGAAGATAAGGGTGAGACATATCCGCTGATTCCAGCATTTATTTATTTTGGTGTTAATAATGTAGTTTCTGTGGCATTGTGTATGTTAGGTGTATCAAGGTATGCTGCACGTATATTAGCTAAAGAATGGTATAGAAAACAGGGCGAAATTAGTATTAAGCAATGCGAAAAGGTGAGAGAATGGTTATATAGTCTGAATTTGGAAGATTGGAAACGAATTTTTAAATCTCATGAAGCAAAGAATGCAGAAACAAACTATAACATATGGTTAAAAAATAGGTAATTTATGAATTGCCATGGATGAGCTAATCCCCTCTCGCTATTTGAGAGGGGATTGATTCTTTAGAAAGGCTCAAAACTATCCTCAGCATCCACCCATGCCTGCATCTCGCCATTCAGTGCAAGTCGGGCATATTCTAGCGGATTATCAATCGCTAGAGCATTCAGATACCTCTGGGAATTAGGAGTTGTCCGTATCCCGGATTCTGCCTGATCACAATCAATGCGGAGAATGTAGCCGTTATAGTAGTTAATATCGATGCTGTTGTGCATCGGGTTATATTCTGCGAGTATCAATTTCATTGTTATCAGTCCTTTCATTTGAATTGGAGGTAAAAATCCCATGGGCTTATTTTGGACTTGAAAAGTTTTTGAAATAGATATAATAATCACAAAATGTACCATTATATAAAATAAAGCATCGCTAAAAACATTTAAAACAATACAAGCTGTGATATTAACAGTCGTGTAGCTACAATCATCGAGTAATCTTTGATAGATAGTATATAGCTTTTATTCTGGGGAAGTACTTGTACTTCCCCAGTTTTTTTAACAATAACTCAGAACAATAATTCAAAGCTCTTTTTTCTTTTAACCATTTAATGACACAGCTCTGTGTCGGATATTTCAAGATATTTATTTCAATTATTTGTATAATAGCATTATTTTTTAAGAGATTGGTTTGTAGAAATTATACATGCATAGGAAACATATGAGTAATAATGTGAAAAATACATGCGAGAGAGGGAAATTATGGATCAGATATGTGCCAGAGGTAGGAGAATACATGCGGAAAAAGAAAAAAGATGAAATAGGTATGTGCCAGAGGCGAGGAAACACATGCGAGGGAGGGTGAAATTATGGATTAGGTATGTGCCAGAGGTAGGAGAATACATGCGAAAAGAGAAAAAAGATGAAATAAGTATGTGCCGGCGGCAAGGGAATACATGCGAAAAGAGAAAAAAGATGAAATAGGTATGTGCGGAGGCAAGGGAACACATGCGAAAAAAGAAAAAAGATGAAATAGATATGTGCCAGAGGCGAGGAAACACATGCGAGAGAGGGGAAATTATGGATTAGGTATGTGCCAGAGGTAAGGGAATACATGCAAGAAAGGGAAAAATAGAGATAAAATGAAAAGCAATAAATGAAAAATATACGGCGGGAGGAAAAGGCTATAAAGGATTTACTATATGAACAATTGATAAAGAGAGAACAGTGGCTAAGGGATTTGAAACAAAATTTGGAAACAAGTATACAGAATGCACCATCAGGCAATCTGAAAATAATTAACTGCAGAGGCGTTGAACAATATTATTTGGACTCTGTTGAAACTAGAACATCCTATCCAAATGGAAAATACTTGCGAAAATCTGATTACGAATTGGCAGGTAAACTTGCACAACGAAATTATGATGAAAAATTGCTGTCAGAGGTAGAAAAGCAATTAAAGAACATACAAAATATTATTAAAAAATATGAAAAACAAGAAATAGTACAGGTAGAAGAACTATGTAGTGTCTATGAAAGAATGAGTCCATCCAGGAAAAAAATGGTGGATGCGAGGATAATATCGGATAAGGAATATGTGAATCAGTGGTCAGCAAAAATATATTCAGGTAAAGATTTTGCAGAAGGACAGGCGGAAATCTACACAGAAAAGAAAGAAAGAGTCAGATCAAAGTCAGAAAAGATCATTGCAGATATGTTGTACCATAAAAATATCCCATACAAGTATGAATGTCCTATAAACCTAAAGGGATTGGAAATGATATATCCGGATTTTACATGCCTGCGGTTAGCAGATCGTAAAACGATTTTATGGGAGCATTTGGGAATGATGACAGATCCGATTTACTGTCAGAAAGCTATGAAAAAAATAGACATTTACGCCAAGAATGGGTTTATACAAGGTAGAGACATTATATATACATTTGAATCAGAAAAATACAGTCTAAACACAATGAGTGTGGAAAATCTCATCAATCAAATATTTAGTACATAAAAGATGTCTGAAAAAGGAAGCAAATCAATCCCATATAATCAAACAGTTTCTGATCATATATGCTGATAATCCCACGATATGCGAATAGAGGGTAGGGTGCTATGTGCCAGTGGCACATGTTTAGCACGGACCGAAGCGGAGCGGAGACGTGGGAGTGCATAGCACGGAGCAATCCGTAGGCATCAAAGTCGGGGGCTTTTGACCCCGAAATCATAGGTATGTTATAATGGGACATAGTAAGAAGAAAAAAATACAGAAAAATCAGTGAAAAGGTAGAAAAATGGCAGATAGAAGATTTTTGACTTTAAGAAAAGCAATAATGTTTTATATTTGTATAGGGAACATTTTTTTATTGTTCGGCTGTGCGAAGACTGAGGTGGTGTCTGAGGACAATACAGTAACAAATGAAAATATTGCCAGTACCACAGGAACTATTGCAATAGAAACAGAAGCAATAGAAACAGAAACGCAGGATGCAATCCAGTCATCTACAGACCAACCATCGGAAGCCGCACCGGAGTACAAAATCATCATGGTAGGGGATGTACTGCTTCACACTCCGGTGGAGGAAAGCTGTCTGCAGCCGGATGGAAGTTACGACTATGATTCGCTGTTTTCCAACACAAAAGAGGAGATCGCGGCGGCAGATCTTGCCCTGGTGAACCAGGAGGTGATCATAGGCGGTGCGGATCTTGGAATCTCCGGGTATCCCTGTTTCAATGCGGATTACAGTCTCTGCGATTCACTGGTGGGAGCAGGATTCGATGTCATCTGTCATGCCACGAACCATGCTATGGACAAGGGACGTGCGGGCTTGGTAAACTGTGCGGAGTACTGGAGGGACGAATACCCGCAGATCACTGTCCTGGGTATTCATGATACTGCGGATACCTCCACTTCCTGCGGTGCAGACCCTGCGATCATTGAGTTGGGAGACATGCGGATTGCAGTCCTGAATTACACTTACGGAACCAACGGCATTTCTCTGCCGGCGGACATGCCCTATGCGGTGGATCTGTTGAATGAGGAACAGGTGGCGGCAGATATTCAGAGGGCAGAGGAACTGGCGGATTTCACCATCGTATGTCCGCACTGGGGAACGGAGTACAGGCTGACATCAGATGCTTCGCAGGAGAAATGGACCAAGATATTCGCGGAAAACGGTGCGGATCTGATCCTGGGTACCCACCCGCATGTCATTGAACCCATAGAATGGGTGACAGATGAAGCGAGCGAGCATGAAATGCTTGTGTATTATTCGCTGGGAAATTTCGTGAACTGGACCTCCGGCACCGGAGAGGGAGTCGCTAACCGCATGGTGGGCGGCATGGCAGAGGTAACGATTACGAAAAATGATCATGGAGAGGTGGAGATCGCAGACTATGGGGTGAAACCGATGATCAGTCATGTGGCTTCCGGTCCCGAAGGTGTGACAACATATTTTCTGGAGGATTATCCGGAAGAACTGGCAGAGGAAAATGAGATCGTTTCGCAGGATCCGGAGTTTTCCAGAGAATACTGTGTCAATTTGTGTGATTCCATATGGGGAGATCTCTGGAAGGCAGAGTAGACAAACTGTAACATGTTTGTTACAATAAAGAAGTTGTTGACAACGCAACAAAACATGAGGGAAGTTTACAGGAGAAGAACGAAATGATGTTCTGAAATTTTGAAGCGTATGCAGAACGGTCGTTAAATGGATAGCAGTACATTCTGGTTCATGCAGGGCATTTGTCTGGAAACCAGTGAAGAATTTTATTCCAGGGAATGAGTTATCAGGGGAATACTATTAAAATGTGTTATTATAAGATTGTGTAATGGGGTAAGCAAGAGAGAAGGCAAAGGAGGAGTTACAATGAAACAACAGTTGGAACCGTTGTTTACGCCGTGGAAGATCGGAAACTGCGAGATTAAGAACCGCATTGTTCTGACATCCATGGGTGGCACAAACCTGTTGGGATGGATGGAAGTGAACCATTTTGACAAGGATGGTGCGAAATTTATTCTGGAAGTAGCGAAAAATAATTGCGGTCTGGTGCTTCCGGGATGTCAGCCGGTATACAATCCCATGTACGGACAGTGGCTATATAAGAAGAAAAAAATGTATGAGGATCTGGCAAAGTGGATGCCGGAGTTCCACAAGACAGGAGCAAAGCTGTTCGTCCAGCTGACGGCAGGTTTCGGCAGATCATTTACCATCAGTGAAATGATGGAGACCCTGTACACCAATAAGGCATTGCGGGTACTGGCGAAACCTTTTATGGATCTCGACAAGATCACAGCCGCACCAAGCCCGTCTCCGAACCGCTGGTCAGATAAAGTTCCTTCCCGGGAGATGACTGTGGAGGAGATTCAGGAGTTCATCACCGCATTCGGTAAGACTGCAAAATTATTAAAGGATGCCGGTGTGGACGGTGTGGAGATCCATGCGGTACATGAAGGCTATCTGCTGGACCAGTTTACTTTAAAATATGTGAATCAGCGAACCGATGAATACGGCGGTTCTTTTGAAAACAGATATCGTTTTGCTGTAGAGATCGTAAAAGAGATCAAGAAAGTCTGCGGGCAGGATTTCCCTGTGTCTCTTAGGTACAGTGTGGAATCCAAGACCAAGGGCTTCCGTGAGGGGGCACTTCCCGGAGAAAGCTTCACAGAAGCAGGCCGTGATATGGCAGAATCCGAAAAAGCAGCGAAGTATCTGCAGGATGCCGGTTATGATATGCTGAACTGTGATAACGGAACCTATGATGCCTGGTACTGGGCACATCCCCCTATCTATATGCCGGAGAACTGCAATCTGGAGGATGTGGCGCATATCCGTAAATTCGTGGATATCCCTGTGGTATGCGCCGGACGTATGGATCCGGAGACGGCTGCGGCTGCCATTGCTGACGGAAAAATTGACGGTGCCGGATTCGCCAGACAGTTCCTGGCAGACCAGGAATGGGTGACCAAGCTGATGAATGATAAGGAGGACGACATCCGTCCCTGTATTCTGTGCCACAACGGCTGCTTCAACATGTGCCACTATAAGGGAGTTTCAAATGATCAGGCATTATCCGATTCCCTGCATCTGGCACGCTGTGCGGTAAATGCCGAGACCATGCAGTGGGAGAAGCACAAGATCGTACCGACCACCAGCCCGAAGAAAGTACATATTATCGGTGGCGGTATCGGCGGCATGGAGGCTGCCAGAGTACTGAAGCTGCGGGGACATGAGCCGGTGATTCACGAGCAGACAGATCACCTGGGCGGAACCTTTATTGCAGCCAGTGCGGAAAGCTACAAGGGAAAACTGCGGGATCTGCTGACCTGGTATCGGAAGAAGATGACAGATTTGGGGATCGAGATTCATTACAATGAAAAAGTGGAGAGTATCGATCAGTTTGCCGGTGTTCCCGTGATCATCGCTACCGGAGCAGTGCCCAGAGTACTGAAAAAAATGCCCGGCCATGAGAAGATGGTTGAGGCATGCGAATACCTTACCGGTACTCCCGTAGGGGAAAAGGTCGCCGTCATCGGCGGCGGACTCACCGGCTGTGAGATCGCTTATGAACTGGCGCTGCAGGGCAAACAGCCTGTAATCGTAGAGATGAAAAACGATCTCATCGCCCAGACCGGAGTATGCCTGGCCAACAGCTCTTATCTGAGAGAGTGGTTCGCCTGGAAGAAAGTGCCCGTATATCTGGAAACTACGCTGCAGGAAGTAAAGGATGACAGCATCGTATGCAAGAATGCTTCCGGAAAAGAGATCACGATTCCCTGTGACAGTGTGATCAGCTCCGCAGGATACATTCCCAATCCACTGGCACCGAAGGGCAGCAATGTAAGCCTCGTAGGCGACTGCAATGGTGTAGGTAATCTGCGAAGTGTCGTATGGCGCGCTTATGAAGTTGCCATGAAGATTTAAGGGGAGGGAAATCAATGAACTTAACAAAAGAACAACAGGAAATATATGATGGAAAACAGGGAGCGACCCTGGCGAAGGTCATGCAGACACTGGTGCGCTACGGCGAACTGTTCGGCGCGGACGGTATGGTGCCTGTGACCAGTAAATACAACCATTTGGTAACATCCTTCGGATTGAAAGCACTTGCGCCGGTGTATGAACTGATGAATCAGCTGATCGAATCCGGCAATGTATCCAAACAGAAATTTTCCGCCGATCCGAGACCACTGGATCCCAATGTGCCCAGTTCTTTTTTACAGGATTTTGTGTTCAAGAATTTCATGTACTCCAAGCAGGATGACTATGAGAAACAGCTGACACAGCTGGGTATCATGGAAAAGGATGCTTACACCTGCACCTGTTACATGGATGAAGTGGGAAATACACCGGCCACGGGAGAGGTGCTGTCCTGGTCGGAATCTTCTGCGGTGGTCTATGCCAACTCCGTATTGGGAGCAAGATGCAATCGTAACTCCGGTATCATTGACCTCATGGGTTCGGTAGTAGGCTATGTGCCCCGTTTCGGACTGTTGACGGATGAAGGCAGAAAAGCCACCTGGATCGTGAAGATCGAGACCACGAAAAAGCCGGAAGCACAGCTGCTGGGATCTGCCATCGGTATGAAAGTCATGGCAGATGTTCCCTATATCGTAGGACTGGACAAATGGCTGGGCGGTGAACTGGATGATGCAGCGAAAACCTATCTGAAGGATTTCGGCGCAGCGACTGCTTCCAACGGTGCGGTAGGTCTGTACCATGTGGAAAATATCACTCCGGAGGCTGTAAAATACGGAAAAGATCTGATTGCGGAGGATGCAAAAGTCTACGTGGTAGATGATGCGGAACTTCAGAGGGTCTATGAGAGCTATCCGGTGATCTGGAAAAAGAAGGATGCCAAGCCGAAGCTGTGTTTCATGGGATGTCCCCATATGAGTTTACAGCAGCTCATCGACTGGACGGAAAAAGTCTCTCGGAGCCTGAAAGAAGCCGGTAGAACCAGAGTATGTATTCCTACCGTATTCACGGCGGCACCTGCGGTATTGAAAAAATTTCAGGAGACCCCTTATGCGGAGACGTTAAAGGCAACGGGAGTCATTACTTCCTATATCTGCCCGTTAATGTATATGAATAATCCTCTCAGCGAGAAGATGCCGGTCATTACTTCCAGCAACAAGCTGCGTACCTATACCAGCGCAAGATATTATACCGATGCTGAGATCTTAGAGCAGATTACGAAGGGAGGAGCGGACAGATGAAAGAATTTAAAGGAAGAATCGTAGCCTCCGGAACTGTAACAGCCAAGGCACTGGTATCTCACGGGGGTCTGAACACACTGGCATCTTTCCAGAAGGCATTACAGTTCGGTGATAAAAAAGCAACCTGCGGAGATCAGAATAATCCCGACCTCTATGGTAAACAGATGGCGGGCAAAGCCCTGTGCCTGCCGACGACCATAGGATCTACCACCGGCGGACTGGTACTTTACTGTGCCTGCTCCATGAACAGACAGCCGGCATGTATGCTGTTTTCCGAACCCATTGATTCCCTGGCAGCAGCCGGAGCAATCCTGGCAGATGTGTGGCTTGACAACGTGCAGATGCCTGTTATTGACAGCCTGGGGGAAGAGTTTCTGGAATATGTGAAGGATGACATGAATATTACCGTAAAAGAAGACGGTACGGTAGTAGTGGAGTAGTTCAAATAGCTTTAAGAACAGCTTTCGAAGGAAACTTCGGAAGCTGTTTACTATTTTATGGAAAAACTTTTTATGGAAAAAAATTTTTTTCTGCAACCGAAAATACGATATGCTTATCTAATGTATGTGAACACAAAATACCTTGCAAGGCATCCGGCCGGATGAAGAACGGGAGGAACCATGGAGAAACTGGTGAAAAAAGCGAAAAAAGGAGACGCGGAAGCATTCATTGCTCTGATGGAACAGAACAGGCAGAGCATGATACGGATCGCGTTCGCTTATCTGGGGAACGAAGAGGATGTTGCCGATGCCATGCAGGAGAGCATACTTTCAGCTTTTGAAAAGCTGGATACCTTACGAAAAGCTGAATATTTCAGAACCTGGCTGATTCGTATTCTGATCAACCAATGTATTGCAATGAGACGGCACAGGAGTCGGACGGTTCCCATGAACGAGGCGGAGGAAGCTTCACAGTTCTATGATTTCAGTACAGATCTGGAATTCAATGATCTGTTGAAAACTCTGCCGGAGGACAGCCGGCTGATCTTCCAGATGTATTATGGGGAACAGTTTTCCATAGGAGAGATCGCACAGCTGCTCCATATGAAAGAAAATACGGTGAAGAGTAAAATTCACCGGGGCAGAGAACAACTGAGATCGCAGATGGGTGTAGGAAAGGAGAAGTGCCATGGCAAACAGTCCGTTGATTGACAGAAAAATAGAGGAAGCATACGGAATTATCAGAGAAACATCAGAAAAGAAAAAAAGACAGAGGCGAAAAAGAAAGTTCGTGCAGACGGGGGCTGCTGCGGCAGCGATTGTTGTAGCTATTGGATTCTGTGCGGCAAATCCGGTCTTGGCAAAAGAACTGCCTCTGATCGGCAGCGTGATAGAACGGGTACAGGAGCTGCTGGGGTTTCAGGAGATTCCGACAGAAGAAATTGTAACGCTGGTACCAACAGGGCAAGGAACATACAATGCCGGGGAGAGAGAAGAGGCTGGGGACAACAATACCGGAGCCACTGGGATCCAGAGTACGGAAAGCAGTATGGAAGTTGTAGAACCGGCGCAGTATCAGGTATCGGATCAGGGCTACACCATTACCTTGACGGATTATTATGCCACAAACCAGGCAATTTTCCTGGGGGTAAAAATGGAGAGCGAGGAAGGATTTCCTGAGATGTCAGCGAATAGTGACGGAAAAAGCCAGATCATGATCGCAACGCGGGAGGAGTATTCTTTCCGAAGCGGCGATCCGGTACACGGGGGCAGGGCGCTTGTGGGGCAGCTTGTGGATAAACATACTTTTCTGGGACTGATCCGTATCGATTACAAATCGATCCAGACAGGGGATCAGGGATATTATGAAGAGATTCCGGAAGAAATGTCCCTGCAGTTGGAAATCCCGTATTTTTTCCTATATCCGAAGGGGGCTTCCAAAGAGACAGTACGCGGCAACTGGAAATTCCCGGAGCTTTCAGTCTCCCAGAGCGATAAGGAAATGCAGGTAATAGAGATAGGCGAAACGAATGCAGCGGGCTTCGGGCTGGACAGAATCGAAGTCTCTCCGGTGGAACTTACGGTATATGATATTTTCCCGGAAAATCATCTTGTTGTGACCGTAGTGTTGGATAAAGATGGAAGAAAACTGACATACGCAGGAAACAATACCAACGAGCTGGCGGTCAGCGGATACGATATATCCGAGATCACAGTGTACCTCTATGATTATGACGAATACATGGAGATCAAGGGGCTGGCACTGGGAGAAAATTCGTCAGCATTCCGGGAAATACTTGAGAAAAATGCTCTTTATGAAAAAAAGATTTCGATAGAAACAGACAAGTCGTAGTATATCTGCTGTGCCAGCCGCAATGACAGCTGAAGTGGGAACAAAAACGGCTTTCGGAGATCTCCCGGAAGCCGTTTGTTGATGAATTTCGAAATCGCTGATAATGCACCGCACATATTATTTGGTCAGTTCCGCAACGACCTGATTGATGACCTTGCCGTCAGCCTTGCCCTTCAGCTCGCCCATAACTGCCTTCATGATCTGACCCTTATTTTTCGTAGCCAGAACATCTGCGAATTTCTCTTCTAGAATTGCCTTGACTTCCTCAGCGGAGAGCATCTTTGGAGCAAACTCGCTCATGATCTCATAGCGTTTTTTATATTCTTCCAGCAGCTCGGTACGGTCTGCGGGGCAGGTATCGATCTGCTCCTTCACGGCTTTGATCTCTTTTAAGATGGCTTCGTTGGCCATCTCATCGGGAATGTTGTCACGGCAGCCGTTGTCGATTCCTTTTTTCTTTACAGCGGATACCAGTGCGGAGATGGCATCCTTTCTGAATTTATCCTTTGCCTTCATGGCAGCGATCATAGCGTCCTGTAATTCTTTTAATTTCATTGTGGTCTCCTCTCTGGAACAAAATCTCCAAATGTTTTCTGTGTTTTATTATACTCTCACAGATGAAAACTGAAAAGAAGAAAATATGAACATTTGTCAGCTGATATCCGGGTTGTTTACACAGATATTACATGTTGTTTACCTGCCCGGGATAGTGTTGCTGCAACAGTTTTGGTAACATATAATGCGCCTTGGAGAAAAAAGTAACTGCGAAACAGGATGTAGCGTATCATAGCACGAATTTGTGGGCGGATGGTACAATGAACACGAAATAAGATGTATATAAAGACACGGGAATCAACACATGATGGAAGGAAAAAAGTAGAAGAATGACATATAGTGAAATCAGAAAAAATGAAGAAGTACTGGCATTTATTAAAAAGGGAAATGCGAATCTGGGAGCCATGGGATTCACCGATCATTCGGAGGCGCATTCGGGACTGGTGGCAGAGCGGGCAGCAGAGATTCTGAAAAAATTCGGCTATCCGGAAAAAGATATTGAACTTGTGAAGATCGCCGGATTCATGCACGATATCGGAAATGCGGTGAACCGTAGCCATCATGCAGAGTACGGGGCGCTGCTTGCAAATGATATTCTGAAGAAGACAGATCTGCCCCTGGAGGACCGGGTGCAGATCGTGTCCGCTATCGGACTGCATGACGAATCTACAGGCGGTGCCACCGATCCCATCTCAGCGGCGCTGATCATTGCAGATAAGACCGATGTCCGCAGGAGCAGAGTCCGGGAGAAGAATAAGGCAACCTTCGATAAACATGACCGCGTCAATTATGCGGTTACGGATACGAAACTTAAGATCAATGTGGAGAAGAGAGTGATTTCACTGAATCTGCAGATTGATCCGAAGATCTGCAGCATGTATGAGTATTTTGAGATATTCCTTGGACGTATGATGATGTGTAAGCGCGCAGCGGAAGTGTTGGAGGCATCTTTCAAGCTGACCGTGAATGGGGCAAAGGTATTGTAAATGGAAAGTTAGTAAAGAAATGCTATCAAATACCCGTAGCCCTTGGCAGGGTATAAGAAACGCGGCACGCTCGCGCTCTGTCGCAGA
>OWJI01001296.1_pt1 | contig 15624 bp, 17 predicted proteins | sample 1732541 | NCBI WGS metagenome assembly OWJI01 (sample SAMN05065727, study PRJEB22554) | human gut metagenome | biome: ENVO:2100002; feature: ENVO:00000062; material: ENVO:00002003 | host: Homo sapiens | place: USA
TCGTCGGCAGCGTCATATGTGTATAAGAGACAGGAATAATTACCTTAAATTATTATACTGTAATTGTACAACGTTTTCCTTCAAAAGTAAACACAAGAAAACATAAATATACATAAATTTTAAAACGTTTTCAAAAGTGTTCAAAAGTGAATATCACTTTTTTTATTAAAATTTCAGATTATATTGATAGAATGTAAAAATTATGTTATGTTATATGTGTTTTGTGTAAACTAAATATGTATAACTGGAGCAAATAGTAAAACAAATTATTTTTACAAACGGAGGTAAACATGAACATTTACTCTATATTGCAGTTATGCGGTGGACTTGCCTTTTTCCTTTTCGGAATGCATGTTATGTCAGGCAGTCTTGAGAAGCTCGCAGGAGGCAATCTCCAAAAGATACTTAAGGAGGTAACCTCAAACCCTATCAAGAGCTTATTTTTTGGAGCAATAGTCACTATTGCAATCCAATCCTCATCCGCACTTACTGTTATGCTTGTCGGACTCGTAAACTCCGGCATCATGGAGCTTGCCCAGACTGTTGGTGTCATCATGGGTTCCAACATCGGAACCACTCTCACCGCATGGATTCTTAGTCTTTCAGGTATCGAAAGTGACAATCTGTTCATCTCGATGTTAAAGCCTGAGAACTTCTCCCCTGTCATCGCGCTTATCGGTGTGATTATGATTATGGGAAGCAAGAAGGAAAAGCGCAAGGACGTTGGAATCATCATGGCAGGTTTTGCCGTACTTATGTATGGTATGCAGCTCATGAGCGGCGCTGTATCACCACTCGCAGATATGCCTGAATTTACCGGACTGCTCACCACCTTTAACAATCCATTCCTCGGAGTGCTTGTAGGTGCTGTATTTACCGGAGTCATCCAGTCATCTGCCGCATCAGTTGGTGTGCTGCAGGCTTTAGCCATGACAGGCGCTATCTCATATAGCATGGCTATCCCGATCATCATGGGTCAGAACATCGGTACATGCGTGACTGCACTGCTTTCGTCAATCGGCGTAAACAAAAACGCCAAGAGAGTATCCATCATCCACATCAGCTTCAATCTGTTCGGTACAGCAATAGGACTTGTAGTATACTGTATCGCACGTTATGCTGTTGATCTGGCATTATTTAATGACAGCATCTCTCCTGTAATGATTGCGGTATTCCACTCAATCTTCAATATTGCTACCACTATTATCCTTCTGCCATTTAGCAATACTCTTGTAAAGATTGCTAAGAAGCTTGTCACAACTGACAACGCAGACGGACAGGTTGTACTCGACGAGAGACTTTTACTCTCACCTGGACTTGCTGTCAAAGAATGTCTTGAGAAGACAAACGAGATGGCTGAGCTTGCAAGAGACAGCTTCAAGAATGCTTTAGATCTCTTTGACAATTACTCAGATTCAAAGTTTGATGATATTGAAGTCATGGAGGAGCGCCTTGATTACTTAGAGGATCAGCTTGACACCTTCCTCATTCACTTATCCGGAAAGGATGTTTCTGAGGGCGGCAACAACGAGATTTCAAAGATGCTTCATGCAATCAATGACTTCGAGAGAATCGGAGATCATGCGATAAATATGGCAAAGCTTGCCAAGCAGATTGATGACAACAAGCTTGAATTTTCAAAGAACGCAAGAAAAGAGCTCACGGTGCTCAACAATGCTCTGCGCGAGATTCTCACTCTCACTGTAGAGGCATTTAGCAAAAACGATTTGACAGAGGCAGTCAAGGTTGAGCCGCTTGAGCAGGTTATTGACGATCTCACCAAGGAGATTAGAAATTATCATATCGAGCGTCTTCAGAAGGGCAAATGTGACAGCAGACTCGGCGTATTCCTCACAGATTACATCACAAACTGTGAGAGAGCTTCGGATCACTGCTCAAACATTGCTGTATGCCTGATTCAGACACACAACTCATCATTCGAGACACATGATTATCTCAATGAGCTTAAGGCCGGACAGGAGCCTGCATTTGTAGGTCAGTTCACCATGTATCAGGACAAATATCATCTTGATGAGGATTATAAAAAAGCAAAGAGTAAAAAATCATCGAAATAATATAACGTAATTAAAAAGCAGGATTTCTGATTAATTTCAGAATCCTGCTTTTTTTCATCGTCTGGATATGAAATGCTTCACAATCGTATAAAGCACTATGATGCATGCGAACACATATCCCATCACACCAAGCGCCGGTATTCCAAGTATCTTAGGTGTCATATCTGTGGTACACACTATGCTTGAGCTGATTAGAAGTGCCATAACCCATAAGCCCATGACGATATTTCTCACCAGCCTGTGTAAAAGCCTCGCAAGCTCATCAGAAGCATGCATGTCAAAATTTATGCGTGTCTGCCCTCTTTGATATTCCTCGAGTATCTGCGCCATTCTCTCCGGCAGTTCTGCCATGCGGTGAGCTGATTTGTATGCTGTCTTCCCGGCTTTTTTAAGCTCGCCCTTCAAATCAAAATTCTTAAGCATCTCCTGCCTTATCCTTGCAGAAGCAATCTCTACCATGTTGATGCCCGGTGCAATATCCGCAAGCACGCCCTCTATCTGAGTGATTCCCCTAGCAAGCATTGTAAAACCGTGCGGCATAACAATGCGGTTGTTCTTCATTACCTCCAAAAGTTCCTGAATAAACTCTGCAATATCGACCTGCCCCATATCCAGACTGCCGTATTTATTTATGATTATCTTGATATCCTTGTACAGCTTTGCCCTGTCAGGCTCACCCTTAAAGTCACCAATTGCAAGCACCGCATCCTCTATCATGCCGATATCGTTCATGGCGATGCCGTAAACAGCATTGCTCAGTTCCTTTTTGTCATGCTCAGAAAGCCTTCCCATCATGCCCATATCAATCCAGACAATTTTGCCATCCCTTATCCTTACATTGCCCGGATGCGGGTCCGCATGGAAGAAGCCATCCTCTATCACCTGCCTGATATAGTTGTCAATCAGCTTGCTGCCTATCTCCTCAAGGTCATAGCCATCCTTTAAAAGCCCCTCCTTGTCATCGATATTAAAGCCCTTTATATACTCCATGACAAGTACATGTGATGTGGTATACTTGCGGTAAAGCTTTGGTGTGGCTACAAATGCAACATCCCTGTTATTGCAGGCAAACTCCTCAATATTGGATGCCTCAAGCAGGAAATTCATCTCCTCCTGTGCCACAGCCCACATCTCATCAAGCACCATGTCAAAATCCACAATGCCCTTTATAGAGATGGGCGGCACAAGCTTAACCGCCTTGTGAAGCAACGCCATATCCTTTGACATCACCTCGTGAATGCCCTTCCTTTGCACCTTCACAACCACCTGCTCACCGGTTTTAAGTGTGGCCCTGTGCACCTGCGCTATAGAAGCTGCCCCAAGAGGCTTTTTATCTATTGAAGCAAAAACATCCTTCCATGAATAGCCAAATGAAGCATCTATGACAGCCTCCACCTGCTCAAACGGCATCGGCTCCACATCTGAGCATAGCTTCATAAGCTCCTCACAATATTCCTTTGGCAGAATATCCGAGTGAAGCGACATTATCTGTCCAAGCTTAATATAGGTAGGTCCCAGCTCCTGCAATATAAGTCTGAATTTTTCGGGTGTAAGTCCATGCGTGATCTTGTACTTCTTAAGTACCGCTGTCATCTCCTTCAGGCGGCTATCCATACTAGTTCACGCTTTCCTCTTTATCGTCCTCAGCTTCTATTTTTATATCCACTGTCTGTGATTCTCCACCGGAAGCACTTTTTCCATCGGCTGAAGTATCTGTTACAATGTCCTCATCCTCGAAAACGCTTTCATCAGCTTCTTGATCCACGTCAGCCTCATCCATCTGTGCAAGCTTGCTCTTTAAAGCCTGTATCTGTTCAGGTGTCATCTTGTCCAAAAGCTCCTCGAGCTCCTCCGGTGACTGTGGCTTAACAGATACATTTACATTTTTCTTTACTGTATCCTTGATATTGTGCTTAAGCTCCTGATTGAGCACCTTGCCCTGCTCGACAGTCAGCTCACCTCTCTTGACCATCTCATCAAGCACTTCCTTTGATTTCTCAGCAGTCACTGCCACTGTTCCTATTCCTGCAAGTAAAATCTTCTTTAATCCGTCTGTAAGTCTTTCCATGGTAAAATCCTCCGTTTCCTGTTATTTAAAATTGATTGCTCTGAATAAGCTCCTTATAAAGAACATCAAAAATATTCGCTGCTCATATCGATGATACCTTTTGACCCTTTAATCATCATAATAGAGAAGCAATCCTTGGCACAAAAATGATAAGTCCAACTATCGCAGCCATTATTGCTGCCACAAGCACTGCTCCTGCTGCCGTGTCCTTAGCTGTCTTGGCAAGCGGCTTTCGCTCTGTCGTTACCAAATCTACAACTGACTCAATCGCAGTGTTGACCAGCTCTAGGGCTATCACCAATCCAAACAGCGTCAGGCAGATGCACCACTCAGTCGGTGTTATCCCAAGTACCGCTCCTGCTATCACTACAAGTATCGCGACAGTGCAGTGTATCTTGATATTGCGCTCATTTCTGATGCATGTAAATATGCCCTCGAAGGCATAGCCGAAGCTTTTGTACAGAGGTGGTTTCTTTGCTTTTTTCATGTTGATACCTCTCGTGATTTAATTTTAGAATTAGTTTTGATGCCTTTTACTATGGTACTATTGTATAACTTTTTGGTTCAAAATAAAAGAGGATTGTACAATATTGTTCAAAAAACAGAAGTTACTGACAATTTAAATAATTTTTATTACTAACACTTTGCCAGCACTTTAAATATTCCTTATTGACATTACGAATTTATCGTACTAACCTAAACACGTAAAATATATAGTTATAAAGGTAATCAGATATGACAAATTTACATTCAGATAAAATAAAAACAGTAAACCTGCATACTACAACCAATCATATTTATACAAATACTAAGCTTCGAAAGCTTTTGGTTCCGATTATAATAGAGCAGCTATTAGCCTCTCTTATGGGAACTGTGGATACAATGATGGTCAGCAATGTAGGTTCTGCCGCTATCTCAGCGGTCTCGCTTGTAGACTCAATCAATATCCTTGTCATACAGGCACTTTCAGCGCTTGCCGCCGGTGGTGCGATTCTCTGTTCACAGTATCTGGGAAGTCACAATACAAAAGGTGCCCGCCATGCTGCAAGACAGGTATTTTTTGTCATGGCATTTCTGTCTGTACTTTTATCTACTTTTTGTCTGATAACAAGAAAGTCGCTGCTTCGTGCCATATTTGGCGCTGTTGAAGCTGATGTAATGAGGAACTCACAGGTTTATTTCTTTTTTACATTGCTGTCATTTCCTTTTATAGGTCTCTATGATGCCGGCGCATCCATTATGCGCGCACAGAATAACAGTCGCAATCCTATGGTCATATCTGTTATTTCAAACTTTATGAATATCGGCGGCAACGCTATTCTGATTTTCGGCTTCGGCATGGGTGTTGAGGGAGCTGCTATTTCCACTCTCGTATCCCGAATATTCTGCGCGATTGTCGTTATCATACAGCTTCGAAGGGAAAATGAACCGATTTTCATAAAGAACTATATGTCTATACGCCCTGAATGGGGCCTGATCAAAAAAATCCTGCTCATCGGTATCCCATCAGGAATCGAAAACAGCATGTTCCAGTTTGGAAAGCTGGCTATCCAGTCTACTATATCCACTCTTGGAACCGTGGCCATCGCAGCCCAGGCCATGACCAATATCCTCGAAAACTTAAATGGTATTGCCGCTATCGGAATAGGAATAGGTCTTATGACTGTTGTAGGACAGTGTCTGGGTGCCGGCAGAAAGGATGAAGCTGTCTACTATATCAAAAAACTGTCACTGGTGTCTGAGGTCGTAATCATTGCCAGCTGTCTGATTATTTTCATACTCACAAAGCCCATTACAATGCTTGCCGGAATGGAACCTGCCAGTGCAAAGCTCTGCTTTGAGATGGTTACCTTTATCACAATTGTCAAGCCAATCTGCTGGGTACCATCCTTCATCCCGCCATATGGACTGCGTGCCGCAGGCGATGTGAAATTCTCCATGATTGTATCCTGCTGCACAATGTGGCTTTGCCGTGTAAGCCTGTGCATATACCTCTGCCGTGTATGGGGCTTTGGTCCGATTGCAGTGTGGATTGGCATGGCTTGTGACTGGATGCTTCGTTCTATTATATTTACTGCCAGATTCCACTCAAGAAAATGGCTGAATCATCATGTGATTGATTGATAATAACAAGCTATACTATGCTCTATTCACAAATCTGTATAATATAAGTAAAGGAAAAACATGAAAAACTATCAACCGGACTATTACAACAATTTCAAATGTATCGCTGACAAATGCAGTATCACATGCTGTCAGGAGTGGAAAATTGCAGTAGATGACGCTACAAACCGCAAATGGAAGAAGCTTTCTCCTCCGGATACTTTATCTACAGACCCTTTTTCTGCTGATAAATTGTCTGGAAAAAGTGACAATCTAAGCTCTTACACCTGCCATAAGGATGGCAGTCTGGTTATTAAACTGGACGAAAAACATCGGTGTCCGTTTCTTTCAAAGGATAAGCTATGTCATCTTGTAATGACATACTCAGATGAAGTGCTTTCAGAGACATGTGCACTGTTTCCCAGAGAGATCCACCGGTTTTCAAGACATGAGGAACGAACACTCATGCCGTGCTGTCCGGCCGTTATCGACCTGTGGTGCGAAAAACCTGTCACATTTCCTGTAATATCCGAGCCCCGGAATAATTTATCTCCGGCATTTTTAATCCGCGATAATCTGATTAAACTGATATCTGACCAAGGGCTTTCAGTGGAGCAGGCTTTGCTTGACGGGCTTTACATTTTATTGGAATTACATAAAAACCAGCCAATCACCAATGCACATATACAGGAATATTTTTCCGGACATACACTTAATGAACTGAATACCGCCATGGAAGATATCCATATCCCGGACGAAGATACATTTATCGAATGCAATGAGCTGCTTCAGGATTTATCAGTAAATTATCGTAAAGAGGGTTTATACACAACCTTTCTTCAGCCTGTACTGACCGAGGCTTGTAAATACTCCAATATTTATTCACAGTCAGACAATAATTCCATAAGCCGCACCTTGCAAACATCGCAGAAACAATTTTACTCAATGCTCACAGATTATGACATTGTTTTTCGCAATTATCTGGCAAACGAGCTGTTTTCCGACCTGATATCGCCTGAAGCAGCATCCACTAAAAAGATTATTGAACACATGATTATCAAAATGCAGTGGATTATGATTGAATACACTGCTATACGTCAAAGTCTTTTCTTGTGGTACAGTCACAATGCCAATAGTCCGTTGACATATGAAACCATCAGAGAGCATATTGTCATCATCTCACGCATGACAGGATATGATGACGATGACATACGCGAATATCTTGAAAACAGCTTTGCAAAACTCATATGGGATTGGGGCTACGCCGCACTCATTATGGGAATTAGAAAATAATTACAAAGGAGATTTTTACTATGAAAGAAACAATTTTAGGCAATAACATACGAAAGGTTCCTTCAGTTGCAGTTGGATGCATGCGCCTTTCTGAAAAATCAAAGGATGAGATGAATCATTTTATTCATGCAGCTCTGGAACAGGGCGCATATTTCTTTGATCACGCAGATATCTACGGTGGCGGTATGAGCGAGAGCGTATTCGGCGAAGCAATTGCAGACGATCCATCCATAAAGCGTGAAGATATTTACCTGCAGTCAAAATGTGGCATCCGCCAAGGCTTCTATGATTTCTCAAAGGAGCATATTCTGAAATCTGTCGATGGTATTTTAAAAAGGCTTCATACAGATTATCTTGATCTTCTGCTGCTTCATCGTCCGGATGCACTCGTAGAACCGGAAGAGGTTGCCGCTGCATTTGATGTTCTTTTTGAAAGCGGAAAGGTTCGCCATTTTGGTGTTTCAAACCATAAGCCGATGCAGATTGAACTGCTACAGAAATATGTCCGCCAACCACTCGTTGTCAATCAGGTTCAGTTCAGCATTCCTGTTTCCAATCTCGTTGCAAATGGTATGGAAGTCAATATGGAAACACCCGGTTCAATTGATCACGACGGAAGTCTGCTCGACTACTGCCGCCTCCACAACATTACTCTTCAGGCATGGTCTCCGTTTCAGATGCCGGCATGGAAAGGCTGTTTTCTCGGAAGCGACGAATACCCGGAACTGAATAAAAAACTTCATGTGATAGCCGAAAAATATAATGTCAGCGATACTACTATTGCGGCCGCATGGATTTTACGCCATCCGGCAAATATGCAGATTGTTACCGGAACTTCAAGCGAAAGCCGCCTGAAAGAAATTATCGCGGCATGCAATATTACTCTGACTCGCGAGGAATGGTATGAGCTGTACCTGGCGGCAGGTCATATACTTCCGTAGAAATTATCAGCACTATTTTTCAAAGTGCTGATAATCCTTGGAATGCGTCCAATCGCCTCCCCACTCAAAGCCATGCTCCGTAAACAGCTTATAGCATAAATCATCATGATCAATCTTGTGCGAAAAATCCCTGCTCCGGTCAACATAATCTGCGGCATTTGCAGGCTCAATTGACTGTTCTCCATCGACTGTTTTGACATAAGGATTGTAAAGAGTGTTGATATCCACCGCCATTCCCATTCCGTGCTTAGATATCTTCGTGGTGTGGGAAATAAATCTGAAATTGAAAGCCGATGAATTATTATCGCTCATAGATGCCTCATCATCTGCATCGTATTCATCAACGAGCCTGACTTTTTCTATTTGATATCCGGACTCATAGAGCTCCTTGAATATTTCAAGTACATCATCTGCAATATCTTTATTGACAACCAGCTCACCCTCATGCACCTGATTGTCAAAGCCTACATGTAATACATGTATATATCGCAGATTTTCTCTGGGGAGTGTGCAATCCGCCTTGTAGGATTTGCCCTGCATTTTTTCAAAAATGTCATCCGGGATTTCGGATATGAAAAATTGCTCTTTATTATTTTCATAAGTCTGATTCAGGATATCTGTTTCAGATGTACTCGTGTCAGGTGTATTCGTATCAGCTACACTCGTATCAGATATACTTGTGTCAGATATACTTGTGTCAGGTATATCTTCACATGTATTTTCTGATACATTTATAGATGTTTTATCATTATGCTCTTTCTTATGATTTTTAATGAATTCTCTGCCCGCAAGTGTGACGATAAGCAGCGATGCCGCAGCTGTGATTATTATGTTTGTGTGTTTTTTCATATTGGTTTTATGCCTTTCAATTTCTCCCACCGTTGGTAGGAGTATATCTCTACAAATCCTCTGCTTTATATTTATCCAAATATCCATTTTCAAACAGCTACTTCATAAATAGTGCAACGCCCTATTGCACTATTTAGCCTATTTCTTTCTCAAATACTTTCTGTTCTTTGTACTACCAATCGGTTCAATATACTCATTAAGTTGCTTTAATATCGCTTTGGTTCTTGTTTCCTTCAAATCAAGTAATTCACAAAATTCCTGTAAACTATACTCTTTGTCAAATTCCATAAAGTCAAGTATTTTATCATACTGTGCCTGGGTTTTTTTCGTCACTTTTTTTCCGTCACTTTTTTTCGTCGCTTTTTTATCGTCGCTTTTTTTCGTCGCTTTTTTATCGCCGCTTTTTTTCTTAAACTCCAACGTCAAGATGGTTCGATCTGGGTCAAACTTCTCTTCAATAACTGGCTCAATCCATCCTTCATCTTCCCAGACATTAAAGATATTTGGCACACCGCTGCCTGCACGTTCACCGATATTAATCAGATTGAACATCTTCATCAAGGCTTTGTTTCTAGGATCCGATTCGCCACCTTTTCTCATCTGTTCTTTACCAGTACGAATGTATCCTGGATTTTCTAATATCAGCTTATCCGGTTCCTTTTTGATAACAACTCCACGAACACCATAATAATCTGTATTGATCAAACAATTTGCCAATGCTTCTCTGAGTGCTTCGTGTACCGGAGTGTCATCAATACGATCTCCACCACTGGTTTTAAACGGAACTTTTATATCTTTTATGATTTTGTTATAGACCCTAAAATAAAAGTCACAAATGTTACCAGACCACTCTCCTGAGCTGGATTGCAGGCGATCCGTCCATCTTATTGTAGGATCAAGCATTTCTCTATAATCCAAGAAATATTCCGGAAAATGTCTCACGATGTTAAACTCATCTCCAAACATCAACATTCCTGCTGCTGTTGGGTGCAACTGCTTGTCCTCTCGCGATATAGCCGCAGCTCCAATACTACGTAAATATTCTGCATCATCCAATCTTTCAAATGGATGACCTGCTTTTAATGTTCTATGCCTATTCCGATATCCCTGTATTGTTTCTGCATTTAGCTCCGACAATTCCGCATCATCCAGAATTTCCATATCCATAGTATTCTCTGTCTGATCACGCAGCATCGCCTTAACCTGAAGTCTTGTACATTTATAATCACCAGCATTTGACCTACGGAAAGTCTGATTAAACATATCATTATTGATGTATACCGGTTTCTCACTCCGTTTCGCCATAGGAACAGTAATAACAATAATAATATCTTCGCCTATATCATAAGTTTGTACATCAGATTCTGTAAGTAGATTTATATTCACCTTATTGCGATTATGCAGCAAATTCCACAGGTCATCCAAGAGTTTCTCTTTATCCTTGAGTTTTAATCCTGTTGTCCTCCAATGTTTATCATCCAATTCTTTCACTCCAAGAATGATAACGCCACCATAAGTATTAGCATATGCAGAATATGTCTCCCACATATCATTAGGGAGTCCACCATTTGCTCTCTTTACCTCACGTCTGTTATCTTCCTTATATGAATCAAATTGTGATATATCAAAAAAATTTGCCAATATCTACCACCTCAATCCGGTTAAATTATTTTTATTATTACCTAAGATTTTATTTCAATACGCTTTTGCTCAATACAAGCTGAAATACAACTACATATCAAGATCTAACACCCTATTTGTCTCAATAGACCTTCAATAAAATCACAAGCATATTTACGTTTCAACTTGCTGTGATTTGCCTGGTTGTAATAGTTTCTAAGGCAGTTATAGCAAGAAGTGTTTTCATCGAAACATTGTTGTGATACTTTCGCATATGCTGCATTTAAAGATGTTATTACAGCGTTCTTCTCAATCAGTCTCTTAACATGACCTGCTCCTTCTGGAACATTATCATAGATCAAAATATCATAGCTATGCTGCTCTAGATTCAATTCAAGCACACCATCTATGTCATTTCTCTCAATCCCAAGTCCAATACTTATTCCCTCAAGAAATGCATACATGAATAACAACGCAATCGCATAATCTTCCTTCGTAAAGGATCCTAACATAGGAATAGTAAATCGAGCTACATCTGTTTGGAATCTATGTCCAAGCTTAATTACATCATCAGGTGCGCTTGAGTACCATACATTTTTACATCATTCTCAAACTACCCAGCTCCCTTTACCTCATGAGGATACGCTTGAATACCATACATTTTTACATCATTCTCAAACTTACATTCATGCTTTTTCACTCTCCTTGTAGCTTGAGTACCATACATTTTTACATCATTCTCAAACATCAGTTCCAGTGCCAGTAATACCGTTTCCGCTTGAGTACCATACATTTTTACATCATTCTCAAACTCCATGTTTAAGTCTTGCTTCTGCCTCTTTGCTTGAGTACCATACATTTTTACATTATTCTCAAACTACTTTTGTGAAAGAGAGGTAAAGATAATGGCTTGAGTACCATACATTTTTACATCATTCTCAAACAACCAATATTAGATAAATTAACATCATCATGCTTGAGTACCATACATTTTTACATCATTCTCAAACTATCTTGGTGCTTATTAGCTAATAGTTCTGAGCTTGAGTACCATACATTTTTACATCATTCTCAAACTTGATTTTGACTCGCCACTTTATCTCACCTGCTTGAGTACCATACATTTTTACATCATTCTCAAACACAGCCGTCAAACTAAAAGGGTTCTTGTAAGCTTGAGTACCATACATTTTTACATCATTCTCAAACGCAATACATCCACAACAGAAGTCCTGATGTGCTTGAGTACCATACATTTTTACATCATTCTCAAACTGTAAACACGTACTCAACACATTGAGAGTAGCTTGAGTACCATACATTTTTACATCATTCTCAAACACTTAAAAATAATATCAGTGCAGCAGCAATGCTTGAGTACCATACATTTTTACATCATTCTCAAACGCTGATGATTCTTATTGTTGTTAAATTTATGCTTGAGTACCATACATTTTTACATCATTCTCAAACAAATCATGGCTATGCGTTTAAATATGAGTCGCTTGAGTACCATACATTTTTACATCATTCTCAAACATAATTTGATGAACAATCAGAAATCATTTTGCTTGAGTACCATACATTTTTACATCATTCTCAAACATGGACATGTGGAGTTGGTGACTGACTAATGCTTGAGTACCATACATTTTTACATCATTCTCAAACGCCTGTTCCCTTGCAATCACCATTTTGTCAGCTTGAGTACCATACATTTTTACATCATTCTCAAACCGTCTGCGCTTGCTGTTGCTTATAGCGTTCGCTTGAGTACCATACATTTTTACATCATTCTCAAACGTTTTGGCTACGTTCTAAGCCATCAAGCTCGCTTGAGTACCATACATTTTTACATCATTCTCAAACTTTCCCGAAGTCGTATAATCGATTTAACCGCTTGAGTACCATACATTTTTACATCATTCTCAAACTCGGAGGACGATTGGTTATCAACTATTTGCGCTTGAGTACCATACATTTTTACATCATTCTCAAACCAACGAGAGGTACTGAAAAAGACCAATTAGGCTTGAGTACCATACATTTTTACATCATTCTCAAACTGAGGGGGACTTCTTTCGGCAAGAAGCAACGCTTGAGTACCATACATTTTTACATCATTCTCAAACTTTTAGGCACAAAATTTGATTGCATAAATGCTTGAGTACCATACATTTTTACATCATTCTCAAACGTCCTCGGACATGGTGTCAAAAACCTTGTAGCTTGAGTACCATACATTTTTACATCATTCTCAAACAAAAAGGCAGCATACAACGCAGTGTATAAGCTTGAGTACCATACATTTTTACATCATTCTCAAACAGTTAATGAATTTCACATAAAAGTGTTCACGCTTGAGTACCATACATTTTTACATCATTCTCAAACGTGACGCCTGTACAGAGTGGCTTTTGATACGCTTGAGTACCATACATTTTTACATCATTCTCAAACGAAATCCAGGGGGGCTATATGATACGAACTGCTTGAGTACCATACATTTTTACATCATTCTCAAACGGGCTAAAAGAAACAGTAAGTGTATCTAGTGCTTGAGTACCATACATTTTTACATCATTCTCAAACTTGGTGCTGTAAAGATAAGATGTCAATATAGCTTGAGTACCATACATTTTTACATCATTCTCAAACCTCAAATTCAAAAATAAAATGCTATCATCGGCATAAAAACAAGGTACTCAAGCTTAACTATTCAATAAATTTCACATCCGTCTCTATCTATAATATAACGCATTCCTCCTTCCATGCAACTTCTTTCATGATTTTCAATAAATAATCCCTTTACATCCTGATAAGAAATCTCCTTAATCAATTCCTGCATTTGCAAATCTGTTAAATAGCTTCGAAGATTAATAAAAACAAACACTTTTGTTGCCAAAACATTTACCGCTATCTTTATATAACGTATTATTTGTTCAAAAAAATCAGTTTCCTGTACTTCATACCGAATACCTACTGATTTGAACAATGCCGGCATATCCAAATCCATATCAAATTCCAAAACATATTCTGTATTTTGTTCTAACTCCAACAAATATTCCTGTATTTTTCCTGTTAATTCAAGTGTTTTTACATACATCAACTCCGATTTTGACAACTGATCCAATTCTGCATACAACTTATTTAATATCTTCCGTCCATTTATTTCTATCTGAAACGGATTCACAATTATTTCCATGTTTTTTGCAATGTTCAATTCTTTTTCTTTATCAGATAAAACAAATCTCCCCTCTTCTCCATTTTGCTGTAAAAATAATTCCTGCAAGTAATATGCATACAATTTGGGTGACTCTATTATCCATTCAGTAAATACATATTTATCACTTAATACCGCTGTATTTAAATTAGTATGTACTAATTTCATAAAATCACCAACCTTTCATCACTATCTAACACTTCACTTTTAAGTTCTCCGATAATAATATCCATTTTTGCATATTGCTTTTCGGTAACCGTCAATAACTGTATCACCCCCTCCTCTGGTTTATTTTTGTGAATATTTTCAACAATTGCATTTACTGCGGTACTGTTTAAAGCCAATTTGCAATATACGGATTCCTGCAACATTAAAAATCCATTTTTCAATAAAAATTTTCGAAAATGTACATATGCACGTCTATTTTCACTTGTTGTTACCGGCAAATCAAAAAATACCAATACTCTCATAAACCTATAACTCAATTCTGTAAAATCGAATCAGTGAACTGTCATCTCCACTCAAAGCATCGAAAATGCTTTTGCAATATATTTTAATTGCATTATTAACATACTGTATTTTCCCATCAATTTGTACTTCCTGATTCAACACATTTACAAGTTGCATCTTTTCTTCATGTTCAAACTGCTCTAATTTCATTGTTAAGACCTGCCTGTCAACAAGTATTCTGAATGGTTCCATCAAATCCGATGCTAGATTGAACTGATTAAACATGTTGTCATGAAAAACACCTAATTGCGTGATGTAACCATTAGCTACAATTTCCCTTGTAAATGCAGATAAAATAATTGAATATCCGTAGTTCAACGCTGCATTAATCAAATTATCTTCGGTTCTTGTAAACTCTAATCCAAATAAGGCATTAAAATAAACTTTTGCTGCATGCCCTTCTCGATTTGTTCCATCATTCCATGCAATTTCCTTTAAATAAGATTCCAGTAAATCTGATTCTTCCTTTCCCAATAATTCTAACAGCTCCTTTTGTTTCCTGATTTTTTCACTTACAATTTCCGTCCATACTGCTTCCTTTGTATTCTTTTTCCAATTAATCTGTTTTCTCACTTTATTACTGGTATCATGACTTCCATAATAATTAACTAACTCACATGATGGATTCTTTTTTTCATCACAAAATATTACTTTAATCTTCCTTTTTGCAAGTTCAGCAATCAAACTAGCTGTCAATGATACTGCTGTCGACTCAATCAGTATTGTAGAAATTTCACTTAATACAATCTTTGTCACCTCTTCACCACGCACAACCATCTGACCTAACTGTAAATCAAGTTTTGCACGCTTCGAAATAACAACTATGCGCCAACTCATAACTTCAACAGATCAATCTCTTCTTCATAAATTCCCGTTGGAGATTGATTAATAATTGAAATCTGTTTATATTTGTCTATCTGTCTCTTATACACATCTGACGCT
>OWJI01001314.1_pt1 | contig 15534 bp, 9 predicted proteins | sample 1732541 | NCBI WGS metagenome assembly OWJI01 (sample SAMN05065727, study PRJEB22554) | human gut metagenome | biome: ENVO:2100002; feature: ENVO:00000062; material: ENVO:00002003 | host: Homo sapiens | place: USA
AGATCTGCGCATGTCTCGTGGGCTCGGAGATGTGTATAAGAGACAGATATCAGGTAATTTTGATATGCCCAAACTTGTATTTTATGTCAGGTTATTTTATAATTGCATACAATAGATTGTGTATTTTATGAGCGGGGGGAGAGAAGAAAAAACAGAAACCCAGCCTGCCTGTAAAATATGCAGAAACGAGGAATATATGAAAAAACAGAGTAAAGGAGTTCCGACAAACCGTGATATCCGTTGGGACAGACTTGATAATACAGCACACCTTTTTCCGGTCATTGCCGGGGAGAGCATGAGCAATGTGTACAGGATCAGTGTTACACTGAAAGAGGAGATCAATCCGGAATTACTGCAGAGGGCACTTGATATGGTGCTTCCGAAGTTTGACGGGTTTAACTTAAGACTGCGGCAGGGGGTGTTCTGGTATTATTTTGAGGAAAACGGAAAAGCGGCGCCAAAGGTTCGCATGGAGAACAATTTTCCATGCAGATATATCCAGCAGAATAAAAACCGCAGTTATATGTTCCGTGTGACCTATTATAAATGCAGGATCAATCTGGAAGTATTCCATGTTTTGACGGATGGAATGGGAGGAATTAATTTCTTAAAAGAGCTGACTTACCAGTATCTGCGTCTGGCACATAAAGACCTGCAGGAAAAGCTGGGAGATTCATTAAGTGTTGATACGTCTTTGAACCGGGAAGACAGTTTCTTAAAAAATTACAAAAAAAGTTCCGCAAAAGGATACCAGACAAAAAAGGCATATCTGATCCGTGGAGAAAAGTTAAGACCGGGCGAGTTCGGCGTGATGCACGGTTATATGAAAATACCGGAGTTGAAAAGGGTCTGTCATGCGATGGGAATCAGTATCAACGAATATCTGGTAAGTGTGTACATCTGGAGCGTTTATACAGAATGTCTGCACGGCATGCCGTCAAAGTGTCCGATCCGTGTTGCGGTGCCGGTTAATCTGCGGCCGTATTTTAATTCTATTACCACGAAAAACTTTTTTGTCATGGTGTCCGCAGAATTTCATCCGACCAAAGAGACCTATACGTTTGCAGAGGTGGCTGCAATCGTGAAGGAAAGCCTGCGAAGCCAGATCAACCGGGAAAATCTTGAAAAGCTGTTTTCCTATAACGTTTCCAATGAAAAACTGCTGATTGCAAGAGTTGTGCCGCTTTTCCTGAAAAACCTTGCAATGAAGTATGTATATACAACTTCTGCACTTGCCAATACTGCGACGATCACAAATATCGGCAATATTTCCGTGACAGAAGAGTACCGCCCTTATGTGGAAATGTTTCATGCATTTCTTGCCATGTCAAAGGGGCAGCATCTGAAAGGAACGATCTGCTCTTACGGGGATACACTTGTATTCAGTTTCAGTTATGATCTTGTCGATGCGTCTGTGCAGCGTGGATTTTTCCGGAAAATAGCCTCGGACGGGATTGCGGTAGAAATAAAGAGTAATGGAGTAAATTATGAGTAAATGCAGAAATTGTAATGTGGAGATATCAGATGAAACAGAGCGCTGTCCACTCTGCGGATCCGTGTTAGAATACACAGGTGAAGTGGAGAATATGTACCCGGATGTGAGAGTGTACACCCGGAAAATGACAATGATCAGTAAAATCTATCTGTTTTGTGCACTTTTGGTTGAGGTGCTGCTCATTTATATCAATGTGGTCACCGAGTCACAGATTGCATGGAGTGCGATCACGGGGCTTGGATTTTTTTACGGATATATGCTGATCCGTTTTGCAATTCTTGGAAAGACAGGTTACCGCGCCAAAATCACGGTACTCACGCTGATGGCGATACTGATCGTGATCGCAATCGATTTTCTGGTCGGCTACCGCGGATGGTCTGTCAATTATGCATTGCCGTCGGCGATCATTTTAGTCGATGTTGGTATTATCATCTGTATGATCGTAAACCGCAGAAACTGGCAGAGCTATATGATGTGGCAGATTTTTATGATCTTATGCAGCATTGTTCCGGTAATACTGATTTTTACCGGTATCGTGACGGCACAGCTTTTTGCACTGATCGCATTTGCGTTTTCCCTGTTTCTGTTTCTTGGAACACTGATCATCGGAGACCGCAGGGCAAGGGTGGAACTGAAACGAAGATTTCATGTCCGCTGAGTTATATTTAGAATAAAAAAAACAGGAGCAATCGGATGAGAGAGAGCGAAGCGAGCATCAGGGGAAGAGTCATGAGGGACTTGATCGCCCATGTGACAAATGATCACCTGATTGGGAAAAAGATAAAAAATGGAGAACTGAGGAAAAAAATCGGGGATTCGGAGCCGCCGTGGAAATGTCCGGACTGTTTTTCATTAGATGTGATCGAGATGGATAATTTCTCCATGGAGTATTTACAGGCAAAAGAAAATCCGAATACGGAAAAAGTAATCTTACAGCTTCACGGGGGCGGATATGTCGGAGCGATGCGGAATGCATACCGTATGTTTGCCGGACTTTACTGTGAAGTCAGCCATGGAATGAGTGTTCTGACACCCGATTACCGTGTGGCACCGGAACATCCGTATCCGGCGGCTTTAGAAGATGCCTATGCCGCATACTGTTATCTGTTGGAACAGGGGTGGTTTTCCGAGCAGATCATCATCGCAGGAGATTCCGCAGGAGGCGGTCTTGCGATGGCATTATGCCATTATCTGAAAGATCACGGAAAGCAGCTTCCGTGTGGGATCGTAGCCATGTCACCGTGGACAGACCTTGCGGCGAGCGGGGAATCTTACGAGACAAACTTTGAGCGCGACCCGTTATTTGGAAAAACAAGGGACAGCCTTATTTATAATAAAGATTATATTGGGGATAACGATCCGTATAATGCTTATATTTCGCCTTTATATGGGGATTTCAGGGGATTTCCGCCGATGCTGATACAGGTTGGTTCCTATGAGATGCTGCTCTCGGATTCTGTGGATGTGGCTGCAAAAGCCAGAGAACAGGGAGTAAAAGTAAGAATCAGTATTTATGAAGGAATGTTCCACATCTTTCAGATGGCAGCAAAAATGCTGCCGGAATCTAAAAGAGCGTGGGTTGAGATCGGTAAATTTATTGATGTTTTGCTAAATGACTGACATCCATATAGACAGGGATACCGCTTTCGTATTTTACTGGAACTTCACCGAGTATGAGAGGTGAAAGGTAATCGATCAGTGGCTGTGTGACATCATTGCCTGCATCGTTGATCCATTCTCTCGGAATTGATTTTGCCTCATTTGCAATGTGGCGGATCTCGGCATGCTCATAGGCGATTTCGTACGGAGCATCAGAGATACGGCGCATTGTTACCATGGAAGCGGTAACACCTTCCTCGGAGAGAGCAACCGCTTTCTGACCGAGAGTAAAAGCCTCATCAAGATCAGTCTTTGAAGCAAGGTGTGCAGCGCAGCGCTGTAATACGTTGACTTCCACGGAACGGACTTTAACGCCTAGTTTTTCTTTGACTAAAAATTCAAGTGTTTTTCCGGCTCCGCTTAACTGGCTGTGACCAAAGGTGTCAACAGAACTTTCGGAAGCACTGATATAGTTGCCGGAAGCATCGCGGATACCTTCGGATACGGCAACGATCACGTTATTGCGCTCGAAAAGCATACGCTTTACATCCAGTAAAAAGTCCTCTTTGTCAAATGGAACCTCCGGGAGATAGATCAGATGTGGTGCTGTATTATAACCGTTTCTTGCCAGTGCAGAAGCAGCGGTCAGCCATCCGGCATCACGTCCCATGATTTCCACGATCGTCACACTTTTGACTGCATAGATAAATGTGTCATGTGCGATTTCTAAAAGAGAAGATGCGATATATTTTGCGGCAGAACCGAATCCTGGTGTATGGTCTGTCTCACAGAGATCATTGTCGATGGTCTTTGGAATACCGACAATACGCACCGGACTGCCGATTTTTTTGCCATATTCGGAGAGCTTTAAGACGGTGTCCATAGAATCGTTGCCGCCGATATAAAAGAAAGCATCAATATGGTAAGTTTCAAACTGTTTGAAAATGAATACATAGGAAGAATCATCATCTAAATAATTTGGCAGTTTGTAACGGCAGGAGCCAAGATACATTGCCGGAGTGACCTTTAAGCGGTCGAGATATTCCGAATTCTGCTGCATTAATTCAGAAAGATTCGTCAGATCGTTGTTTAAAATACCTGTGATTCCGTTTAAGGAACCATAAACCGTGTCATACATGTCAGAACGCATTACACCGTCGATCACACCGGCAAGGCTGGCATTGATCGCAACAGTAGGGCCGCCTGACTGTGCTACCATACAGTTTTTTGGACTCATAAGAAAACTCCTTTGTGTTTGATCTTCTTTTTGCAATGTCTATCATACAAAAAAAGGCACGGTTGCGCAATCATTAAATTAAATAGAAAGAGTGATGGTATACCATGAAAATATGTACATTGTGTCCTAGAATGTGCGCTGTGGACCGAAAATCCGGTGAGCGCGGCATCTGCGGACAGACCACAGAGATTAAGGTGGCGCGTGCGGCACTGCACTTCTGGGAAGAACCCTGCATTTCCGGGGAGATGGGTTCCGGTGCGGTCTTTTTTTCCGGCTGTGCACTGCACTGTGTGTTCTGCCAGAATGAAAATATTGCAAATGGCACAGCTGGTAAGGTGATAAGTACGGAGCGGCTTGGCGAAATTTTTCTGGAACTCCAGGAAAAGGGTGCAAATAATATCAACCTTGTGACACCGGGGCAGTTTGTACCACAGATCATAAAAGCGGTAGAGCTTGCAAGAAATCAGAATTTAAAGATTCCCATCGTTTATAACACCAGCAGCTATGAAAATGTGGATACGATCCGTTCTTTAGAAGGAATTGTGGATATCTATCTTCCGGATTTTAAGTATTTTGATACCGCTTTGAGTGCAAAATATTCCCATGCGCCGGATTACCCTGCTGTGGCTAAGGCGGTGATAGCGGAGATGGTGCGTCAGACGGGTGCGGCAGTTTTTGAAAACGGGGAGGATTCCCTGATGAAGCGTGGTACGATCGTGCGCCATCTGATCCTGCCGGGGTGCACGAAAGATTCCAAAGCAGTTTTGAAATATCTGCATGAAACCTATGAGAATCAAATATATATCAGTATCATGCACCAGTTTACACCGCTCTCTAACGTGAAAAAATATCCGGAATTAAACCGTAAGATCACGGATCGGGAATATGATGAGGTTATTGATTTTGCAATCGATATAGGGATTGAAAACGGTTTTATCCAGGAGGGGGAGACGGCGGAGGAGAGTTTTATTCCGGAATTTGACAATGAGGGAGTTTGAGGTTGACGCATTTTCGAATATCTCATATAATTCCATAGTGATGATGGCAATAAAGGGAGTGTGAAACGAATGAAGAGAAAAGTAAGATTCATAGCTGCACTTTTCTGCATGGGATGTCTTGTGACAGAACCTGCGGCAGACATAAAGGCTGCCGGAATCCAGGTGGCTGCTGCACAGACAACACTTTCCGCAGATAATTCGCTGGAAGTGTTATCACTTTCTGCGGGAACATTATCCCCGGACTTTACAGGAAAGACAGTACAATATACAGCTACCGTACCGAATGATGTCACAAGCGTTACAGTGACGGCAATACCGGTTAATGAATTTGCGACGGTGCAGTCGATCACAGGAAATGACAATCTGCAGGTCGGTACAAATACGATAAAAGTAGTCGTGAAGGCGCAGAACGGAGCACTCGCCCAGTATACGATCACACTGACCAGAGAAGATGGACAGACAGCAGACGGAACAGTGGATCAGCCGGCGGATGGAACAGACGGTCAGACAACAGACCAGCCGGCAGACGGAACAGACAGTCAGACAACAGACCAGCCGGCGGATGGAACAGACGGTCAGACAACAGACCAGCCGGCGGATGGAACAGATGGACAGGCAGCAGACCAGAACACAGAGTTTGAAACAGAAGAAGCGGAAGATGTTTCTAATATGGAATATCTCCAGCAGGAATACAATGATCTCTCTGAACAATATGCAAAAGAAAAGTCTTTTTCCAGAAATATGATGGGAATTATGGCTTTTGTGATCGCAGTACTTGTCGTTATTATTATCAATCTTCTATTGAGAGGACGTAAGAGTGACGACTGGGATGAGGAAGAGGATGACTGGGACTGGAAGTCCGAAAAACAGGGAAAGGATCAGGAAGCAGAAGATGATACTGATCTGGAAGAAGATGATAATATAGAAGAGAATCCTGGCGTGGAAGAAGATGATTTGGAAGTAGATGATCCGGAAGACGCTGACTGGGAGGAGGAAGAAACACAGAGAAAAGGATTTTTCCACAGAAAACCAAAAGAAAAAGTGGAAGAAGAGCCGGATGATGTGGAAGAAAACGATACAGAGAACGAAGTCGGCGTATCAAAGATCCATAAAGTGCGTGCGGGATTGTTTGGACGTGGCATGTCTGACGATCTTGACGATGAGGACTGGGAAGAGGACGAAGATTTCCTGCCGGTAGAAAGAAAAAAAACGGAAGAAAAACAGCGTCCGGAGAGAAAAGAAAAACCGGAGGAGAAACAAAGGCCGGAGAGAAAAGAAAAACCGGAGGAAAAACAGCGCACGGAGAGAAAAGAAAAACCGGAGGAGAAACAAAGGCCGGAGAGAAAAGAAAAGCCGGAGCGGAAACATACTCCGGAGAAAAAACACATTCCGAGAGAAGAAGAGGACGAAGATGATTTAGAGATCATCGATTTAAATGATTTATAAATAGAAAAAGAATGGAGAAACTATGCAGATACGATATACATCAAAAGCAAAAAAAGCAATCGATCAGGCTTCAAAGATGTCGAAATCACTGCATCATCATTATATCGGAACGGAGCATATCCTGATCGGACTTTTAAAAGAAGGAACGGGCGTCGCTGCGCAGGTATTAAATGATAATGGAGTAGAACTTGACAAAGTCATGCAGCTGATCGAGGAACTCATTGCACCGGATGCACAGGTGCTGACGGCAGAGGCTAAGGAATATTCGCCGAGGGCACTGCAGGTGTTAGAAGGGGCAGCAAGGGAGGCAGCGCGTTTTCATGCAGAGGAGATCGGGACGGAGCATATCCTGATCGCGATGATGAAAGAGACAGAGTGTGTGGCATCCCGCCTTTTAAATACCTTAGCGGTCAATATCCAGAAAATGTATGTGGATATCCTGATCGCAATGGGAGAAGATGCGAGCCTGTACAAAGAAGATTTCATGAATGGTAAGCCGGTGAAAAAAACAGCATCGGATACACCGGTATTAAATCAATACTCCAGAGATCTGACTGCATTGGCGGCAGAGGGAGTATTAGATCCGTTAGTCGGCAGACAGGAAGAGATCGGCCGTGTGATCCAGATCTTAAGCAGAAGGACAAAGAATAACCCATGTCTGATCGGTGAACCGGGCGTTGGAAAGACTGCGATCGTTGAGGGAATTGCGGAGCGTATTACAACCGGAATGGTTCCGGATACCGTTGCGGGAAAGCGGGTGGTATCTTTGGATATGTCCGGAATCGTGGCAGGCTCAAAATATCGCGGTGAGTTTGAGGAGCGCATTAAAAAGGTACTTCAGGAAGTACGGGCAGCCGGCAATATCCTGCTCTTCATCGATGAACTGCATACAATCATCGGAGCGGGCGGAGCGGAAGGAGCAATCGATGCTTCCAATATATTAAAACCTGCACTTGCGCGTGGGGAACTGCAGCTGATCGGTGCAACGACAATCGATGAATACCGCAAATATATTGAAAAAGATGCTGCGCTAGAGCGCAGATTCCAGCCGGTTACGGTAGAAGAGCCGTCGGAAGAGGAGGCAGTGCAGATTTTAGAGGGACTGCGGGAACAGTATGAAAAACATCATCAGGTAAAGATTACGGATGATGCGGTATCGGCAGCAGTACGCCTGTCTGCGCGCTATATCAATGACCGTTTCCTGCCGGATAAAGCAATCGATCTGATGGATGAGGCTGCAGCAAAGGTACGTCTGCGCGCGGGTGGAAAACCGGAGGAAGTCGTTGAATTAAGACATCGCATCAACCTGTTAGAAGAGGAAATGTTAGAATTTCTGCACGATGGTGATGTGGAAGGTGCAAAGCAGAAGAAGAATGAAAAAGAAGCGTGTGAAGAAGAGCTTGCCAAAATACAGGCAAAGACAAAGAAAGACAGCCGCAGTAAAAAGTTAAAAGTGACAGAAGACGATATTGCGGATGTGGTATCCGGATGGACGAAGATCCCGGTAAGAAAGATTGCCGAGGGGGAGGCTGCCCGCTTAAGAAAATTAGAGGCTACCTTACACAAACGTGTCATCGGTCAGGAGGATGCGGTGAGTGCAGTGGCAAAAGCTGTGCGAAGAGGACGTGTCGGATTAAAAGATCCGAAGCGCCCGATCGGTTCTTTCCTGTTCTTAGGTCCGACCGGTGTCGGAAAAACAGAGATCTCAAAGGCACTTGCGGAGGCAGTGTTTGGCAGCGAACAGTCTATGATCCGTGTTGATATGTCGGAATATATGGAGAAACACAGCGTATCAAAGATGATTGGTTCACCGCCAGGATATGTAGGCCATGAGGAGGGAGGACAGCTCAGCGAAAAGGTGCGCAGAAATCCGTATTCGGTGATCCTGTTTGATGAGATCGAAAAGGCGCATCCGGATGTATTTAATATTTTACTGCAGGTGTTAGACGACGGTCATATCACGGATTCCCAGGGACGCAAAGTGGATTTCAAAAATACGATCATTATTATGACGTCAAATGCCGGAGCACAGGCGATCATTGAGCCGAAAAAACTTGGATTTGCAGTTTCGGATGATGAAAAACAGAATTATGACCGCATGAAAAACAGCGTGATGGAAGAAGTACGCCGTATTTTTAAACCGGAATTTTTAAACCGTATTGATGAGACGATCGTATTTAGAGCGTTAAACAAAGACGATATGAAACAGATCGTTGCACTGATGTTAAAAGAACTTACAGACCACTGTGAAAAACAGATGGGAATCCACCTTACCGTGCGTGACAGCGTCAAAAAGCATATTGTCGATAAAGCGTATGATCCGAAATATGGTGCAAGACCGCTGCGCCGTCAGATCCAGAACGATATCGAGGATGAACTGGCAGAAGAAATCCTGTCCGGCAAAGTGAAAAAAGATACGGAAGTGGTCGTGACGATCCACAAAGAAAAAGTCGTGTTCGAAACAAAATAAAATTTTACTGAAATATCCGGGAAAGCACTGGAAATCGTGACGGGGATATTATATAATAAGGGCACAAAATTTTACGATAAAGAGAAAACTACTTTATCACAGGAGGAAAAAATGGCAACGATCAGCGAATTAATTCGTTCAGAAGCAGATGGAACGATCAGTTTTGGGGATTACACATTAGGTGCAAAGGCGAAACTTGATAATTTCGAACATCAGGGAGATATCTACAAGGTGAAGACATTTTCCGAGATCACCAAGTTAGAGCGCAATGGCATGTTCGTATATGAATCTGTTCCGGGAACGGCTGTCATGAATCTGAATGCAACAGATACAGGCCTGACATTTCAGGTAGAGGGACCGGAAGATGCACAGATCACAGTAGAACTTGAGGATGAGTCAGAGTACGACATCACGATCGATGGCGCAGATGCAGGAAAGATGAAGACAAATCTTGGCGGCAAATTAAGCTTAAGTGTAGAACTTGGCGACCATCCGGTAGATGTAAAAGTTACAAAGTGTTAAGAACGGAAAAGTGAGATCAAAGGAAGCTTACATGTCAAAAGGGCATGTAAGCTTTTTTTGCGCTTTCAAGTACGAAAGTACGATTGACGGGGATAAACTGTTACATTAACATAAAAAATGCGCGTGACAATGTGCAATAAATCAGAAGGAGAAAAGTTATGAAAAGAAAGAGACTCACGGGTTGGAAACGTATGGCGGCATTTGCGATGGCGCTTACGCTGACGGTCGGAGATTGGACATCAGCAGGTGCTGCTGGATTGCCGCAGACAGATGTACAGACAGTAACAGAGGCTGTGATACAGGAAGAAGATGCGATGGAAGCAGCTTTAGCAACAGAACAGACAGAGACAGAAAGCGAAACGGACAGTGAGTCTGCAGAAAATGACAGCGGGCAGACAGAGAACAGCGAGGCATCGGAAATTCCAGAAACATCAGAGGCATCAGAAACTGAGAAAACTGTAGAAGAGACAGAAAACGTGAATGATACGGAGGCTGTTGATGATACCGAAGTGATGGAAACAGAGACGGAAGAAGAAATAGAAGAAGAGACCGAAGAAGAGACTGAAGTATTATAACAACAGCGTCTGGCCGGCAGTTGAGATATGCTTATGTGAATCGGTTCCAGAACGGAGTGATTGCAGCAGGTACGACAGACGAAATTGCAGGTTTTAAGATTACAAAAAGGAGCAATTTCTGGGATAAGACCGTAGGATTATACAAGTATGAAAATAACTATTATGGTCAGTGCAGCGGTACGGATATTGATGGATTTGTAAACCTGTATAATAAGGCAGAAGCCATACTGAAAGGCAACACAGATAAATATCAAGATGCATATGGAATGTATAGAGTCAATGGTAAGACGTATAGAGCATTGCGGTCATGTGATGCGACAGGGTATCATTATGTGACAGAAGGTGATGAAATTACAGAAATTACTGTAAGTGATTCATCGGAAAATGCCAAAAAGCGGATAGATGAGTATGCAGTAAAAAATGATACACAGGTTCTTTATTATAGTTATAATGGACATTTTTATAAGCAATTAACGTATGAATCGGTATATGATTCAGCATCGAAAAAATATAAATATGTTGTATATGCAAATGCTTATGAAGAGATTTCTTTTGAAAAAACTTATGTAAAAATAAGCTGGAATCCGGTTAATAATGATACGGCCACAATGAAAAATAAAGCCGGAGACATGATGAAGGTTGGATATGAAGTGGTCTGCGATGGAAATACCAAGGTCTATAATATGCCGGGATTATTTTTGGATGCGTCAGACGGAACCGTACATGAGATGATAACATCAGATGCAGCAAGACTGCCATATGTCATATTGAATTCAGGACAGCAGGTCAGCGTAAAAGTCCGTGCTGTATATTATCATGAAGTGACAAGTAACAAACAGGAGGTATATTGGAACTGGAATGATAATAGCCAATATATTATAGAATCGAAACAGACGAAATATGTGGTGGACATGTATGGTAAATGGTCGGACACCTATACTTATAAAAATTACTCTTTAAAGAAGTTATCACCGGTAACCGGTACAAAAGTTTCTGAAAAGGGAAAAGAGATGTCAGTTACCTGGAATGCACAAAACGGAGTGGATCACTATCGTGTGTATTACCTGCGAAGCAGCAAACCGTTAAATATTACGAATATAGAGAGCTTTTTACAGTTTTACAATAAGAGGGGAACGCTGTACGATGCTTATGTAAATGCAAAAGGAGAAAACGATTCCTATGAAACGGATTCAGAGTATGCGTCAGATCCGTATTGTAATATTACAATAGATTCAGGACTGCCATATTTTTATTGTTCCGTCAGACTGGAATCTGCGGAAGAAGGATATTTTTCAGATGGAAGTTATTCAGATGTCATAACTGCAACGGCCAGCATTAATGGAAACATACCGACAGTAAAAAATCTCAAAATAGAAAAGACGTACAATGGAGATGACTGGCAGCTCTCATGGACGCCAATCGATGCGGATGTAGTCATTTATGTTTTTGAAGAAGGAAAGAAGCCGGCGCATTATAATTATGAGCTTTTGAACGCTTATGGTTACTATACGGATGGTCAGGGACAGCAGAAAAAACTTTATTTAAAAGATGCACTTACGGAGCTTGAAAGTAAGGAAATAAGCAGTTATGTACGTTCTTACAAAGTGAAGGGAATCGATGGATCATACAGTGCAATCTCTTTAAAACCGGGCGTAAAATATACATTTGTTGCGCATACTTATGATGCAGGCAGTTCTCTTTATAACATACAAAAGAAGCCGGTGTTTACCGTAAATAAGGAAATAAAAGTAACAGATGCTCAAAAAAATCAAACGTATAAAAATATATCTGTTGGCATGACTTATTATACGGCAATGAGTCCTGCTTCGAATATGGTAAGCTATACGGATAAGGTATCCGTACCGCGTGTATATACAAAGGCGGGAAAAAACAGTATAAAGTTATCTTTTACCAGAGGAAGCTATACCGGATATGAGATTTATCGTCTTTCAGGTAAAAAATATAAGAAAATAGCAACGACCACAGACTATGTCTATACAGATCAGAATTTAAAGGCAGGCACAAAATACTCCTACAAGGTACGCTCTTATTATTATGATCCGGACAGAAAAACGAAAAGTTACAGTATATATAAAAATTTTACTGTAAGTACCAGCCGTGTAAATAACATTGTATTAAAGGTGGCTAAGAACTCAAAAAATACAGTGAAACTGACCTGGACAAAAGTAGGTTCTGCAACAAAATATGAGATTTACAGAACTTCTGAGAGTGACAAGGATATCACAGAAATTTCAGGATGGATCAATTCGGGCAACAGTGCCGTAACAGTAGAAAATACAAAGTATGAACTGGTGAAAACGATCACAAACGCAAAAACGACAACATACACGGACAAAAAGTTAAAATTCGGTGAGAGTTACACCTATCTGATCTGTGCATATTATAAAGACGGAAAAACATTAAAATACATTACCGCGTCGACCAGAGTTAAAATGCAGCTCGAGGAGCCGCGAAATCTCGTCCTTACCAATAAAGGCAAAAATGTAAGCGTTAAATGGGATGCGGACAAGTACGCTGCAGGCTATCAGATCCGATACATGGTATATGATAAATATGGTGAGGAAAAAACAGTTGCAGAAAAATATGTAACGGTAAAGAAAAATAAATACACCATTAAAGGATTATCGAGCGGAGAATACGTAAATGTATCGGTAAGGGCTTATAATTCCAAAAAAGAATACAGTGGATGGTCATCGTCAAAAGAATCTACATCACTTGCAGCAGTAAAATCCATCAAAGCTGTTTATGATACGAAAAAGAATGCAGTAAAGATTACCTGGAAAAAGGTAAAAGGTGCGAAATATTATAAAGTCGTCCGTTCTGTATATACGCCGTTATGTAATACGGACGAAAAACTTTATGCAGCAACAGGTAACCTGATCGCAAAAGATTCCAATGATGAGACAGGATATTACAGTGAGGTTCACTATCGGGAATATTATGGCGAAGACGGATCCATTACAGGCACGGCGGCATATGACAGGGCACGGTTGAAAAAAGGTGTGAAATATTATTATATGGTCAGTGCATATGGGGAAAAAGGAACAAGAATTGCCTCTTATATGACCTCGGAATATGGTACATAGGTTGCTTCCGGTAAGCCGGCAGTCATCATATATGGTGTCAAAGTTGCTGCAAAAGTAAAAAATAACAAAAAAGGAACGGTTACCGTTTCTTACAATAAGGTAACAGGTGCCAAAACTTATCAGATTTACCGTGCAGAAAAAAAGAACGGTAAGTATACTCTGATTGGAACCACAAAGAAGACGTCTTTTGCAGATAAAAAAGCAAAGAAGAAAAAAACATATTATTACAAAGTGGTTGTAAATGGCAGGAATGAATTACTTGCAGACTTTACAATCAGGAGTTCGGCAGTGAAAATTAAAGTAAAAAAATAATTCTGCAATAATAATAAAAACCGGAAGAAGCGGATTGCTTTTTCCGGTTTTTGTCATAGAAAGTAAGTTGCTTTTTACAGATAAAGTAAGTATACTGATAAACAATAAAAAGAGATGGAGAAGGAATATGCCGAAGGGAAAAACAACAGTATTTTTTTGTCAGGAATGTGGTTACGAATCATCAAAGTGGATGGGACAGTGTCCTGCATGTAAGGAATGGAATACATTTGTTGAGGAGATGATCGATAAAAAAAGTGCAGCAAAAGGCGGCAGGGTAGCGGCAAAAGCGGCAGAGGCGAAGAACGTTCCGCTCTCACAGATCGAGATGACACAGGACAAACGCATGTCGACGGATATGAAAGAGCTTGACCGTGTACTTGGCGGCGGAATCGTACAGGGATCTTTAGTGTTAGTGGGCGGTGATCCGGGAATCGGTAAATCAACACTGCTTTTGCAGGTATGCCGGAATTTATCGGAGAAAGGTGTGCGCGTATTATATATATCCGGAGAGGAATCCCTGCAGCAGATCAAAATAAGGGCAGAACGTATCGGAACCTTTGGCGATTCGCTGACACTTTTATGTGAAACGAACTTAGACACGATAAAAACGGTGATTGACCGGGAAAAACCGCAGATCGTGATCATAGATTCCATACAGACCATGTATAACGAAGAAGTTTCCTCTGCACCGGGCAGCGTATCACAGGTGCGGGAATCCACAGGGGTATTTATGCAGATTGCAAAGGGGATGGGAATTTCCATCTTTATTGTCGGTCATGTGACGAAAGAGGGCGTGGTTGCGGGTCCGAGAGTTTTAGAACACATGGTGGATACGGTACTCTATTTTGAGGGGGACAGGCATGCGGCATACCGTATACTGCGCGGTGTCAAAAACAGGTTCGGCTCAACGAATGAGATTGGCGTGTTTGAGATGAGACAGAACGGACTGATGGAAGTGGAAAATCCTTCGGAATACATGCTGAGCGGGAAACCGGAAGGTGCATCCGGTTCGGTTGTTGCGTGTTCTATGGAAGGAACCAGACCGATTCTGGTGGAAGTACAGGCGTTAGTCTGCCACAGTAATTTTGGAATCCCGCGGAGAACGGCTGCAGGCACCGATTTTAACAGGGTAAATCTTCTGATGGCAGTACTTGAAAAAAGGCTGGGATTAAAACTTGGAGACTGTGACGCTTATGTGAATATCGCGGGCGGCGTAAAAATGAATGAACCAGCGATCGATCTTGGCATTGTGCTTGCCATTATATCCAGTTACCGTGAAAAGCCCATCAATGAGAAGACGATCTGTTTCGGAGAAGTGGGCTTAAGCGGAGAAGTGCGTGCCGTCAGTATGGCAGAGCAGCGCGTGACAGAAGCAAAAAAACTTGGATTTGATGAATGCATTCTGCCACAGGTCAGCCTGGATTCCATGAAGGACAGTGGATCTGTGCCAAAGGGAATCCGCCTGACTGGTGTGAGGTCAGTGAAAGATGCGATGGATGCGATATTGAAATAAAATACGGTGGAAATATATCTTTTCTGGAAAGATGAACTGAAACAGTAAAATTCACTTTGCGAAAGTACACATAAGAAAGTGAAATTTTTGGAAAAAATGGGTTGACAAAATAATACCCAGATGGTAACATAGTCAAGCTGACCGCGGGACATGACATGATCTGACAGCGGACAACAAAAAAGTTGTTGACAAACAGAACAACACATGATAAGATCTGTCTCTTATACACATCTGACGCTGCCGACGATCGCATAAGTGTA
>OWJI01001352.1_pt1 | contig 15265 bp, 15 predicted proteins | sample 1732541 | NCBI WGS metagenome assembly OWJI01 (sample SAMN05065727, study PRJEB22554) | human gut metagenome | biome: ENVO:2100002; feature: ENVO:00000062; material: ENVO:00002003 | host: Homo sapiens | place: USA
TTTGGCATAAATTTAACCCCGACTTGCTTGCAAATCGGGGTTTTTCTACAGTCTGAAACCTCCCAAATAAATGGGAGGTTAGTTTTTTTTTAGTTACAGGTTACAAGAACTCTGTTTTTCAAAGTTTCTTCTATTTTATTGTCCTCCCAAAACGCAATGTCCATATTTTTTTTCCTTATGCTTATAATAACACGGCAAATTTCGGTTGACAATACTTTGAACTATTTTTCGCCTTATTTTAACTATAATTTTGTGTAATTTGTGCATATTTCAATTCTCCGTTTGCTCATTTTGTATAGTTTTCTTACAACATATATTATTCCCGTTTTCTCTGTTTCTTTCCACTTACGGCTAAGAGAAGTCCTTGTCATTTTTAACGATTGACAAATCGTAGTACGGACTGTATATTATTATAGCATCGTTTCATATAACTATAACCGGCAGTTGTCAGTCTCTGAGGGCTTACCATATAATTTATTTAGGTCTGTCCCTGCGAACCCACCGAGTTTATACATTGTTACTTTGAGAATAACGGCAAAATTGCAAGTTTTGAAAATGTGTCGATTTACCTGATAAATGCTAACTATAAAGCAAGTCGTATATTGTTTTGCCTTTCTCTTTCCCCTTTGGTTTTCTCCCTCTTTCATATTGACAGGTGCATTGATTGGAATAGCGAACCCGAGAAGTGCTGTCCGACAAAAAGAACTATCGGTAGCCTGTTATCATAGTCAAAGCTGAATGATATTAACAGAAGCACATCAAATAAAAGACTTTTCTACAAACAAAACCGCTCCCGACCATATCAGCCGGGAGCGATTTTCAGTATTCGATTTATTTATGCCAACTCTTCCGCCAGCTCATCAATCTGTGCCACGCTTGCACCATTCAGCGCACAGGTAATCTTGACCGTCTTGTCAAGGATATTAAGCTCCTTCGACTTTTCAAACATACCTGCCATGACCTTAGCCGCCATAGGTGCCCATGCGCCGTTTTCAATAAACGCAACCGTTCTCTTCTGATAGTTTCTCTCGGTAAGACCCTCTATGAACGTTCTCATAAACGGGAACACATCCGCATTATAGGTAGGTGTTGCAAGCACCAGCTTGCCGTAAGCAAATGCGTCCGAGATTGCCTTGGACATATCGCATCTTGCAAGGTCTGTAATAATAACATCAACATTCTTTGCCTTCAGCTTGTCATATAAAAGCTCTGCGGCTTTCTTTGTGTTGCCGTAGATTGAAGCGTAAGCTATCATAACGCCGTACTTTTCGGGAACGTATGACGACCACTTGTTGTAAAGATCGAGATAGTGTGCGAGGTTTTCGCTCAGCACAGGACCGTGTAACGCACAGATTTTCTCTATATCAAGCGTAGCGGCCTTCTTGAGAAGCGCCTGCACCTGCGCACCGTATTTTCCCACAATGCCGATATAATATCTGCGTGCCTCATCATCCCACGCCTGCTCGCTGTCGGGTGTGCCGAACCTGCCGAAACCGTCCGCAGAGAACAGGATCTTGTCCTTTGCGTCATACGTTACCATAACCTCCGGCCAGTGTACCATAGGAGCGAATACAAAAGTCAGAACGTGACTGCCAAGCGTCAGAGTATCGCCCTCTTTTACGGTAAGCGTGTTTGTAATGGTAAGGTCGGGGAAAAATCCCTTTATCATCGTGAATGTCTTTGCGTTGCCGACTACAGTTGTATCGGGATAGAATTTCAGAAACTCCGCAATACTTGCCGAATGGTCAGGCTCCATATGCTGAACCACCAGATAATCCGGTTTCCTGTCGCCAAGCTCCGTTTTTACCTTTTCAAGCCATATTGCCGAAAAGTTTATATCGACAGTATCCATAACCGCCGTCTTTTCGTCAAGAATGACATAAGAGTTGTAGGAAATGCCGTCAGGCACTTTGTACTGACCTTCAAACAGGTCGATTGTGGTGTCGTTTACACCGACATATTTTACGTCTTCTGAGATAAACATATTAAAATTCTCCCTTCTTTTTCAAGAAATCTACAGATATTTTAACACATCCGAAATAAAAAATCAATAGGTAAATTCAAATAAATTCACGGTTTACAAAGAAATCAGTATTTATTATCATTGTTCTTCCGCTTTTCCTCAATATATCGCACACGTTCTTCAAAATGCTCCTTCAGCATCTCGTTTTTCTCGTTCGCCTTGTCCGAGATTGCATCGTACCTGTCAACCACATTGTCGCTTATCTTAACAAAGTTTTCGGTAAGCCTTTCCTTTACCGTGTCGATTTTTGAAGCGTCACCGCTGTTATCTTCCGTTATCGGTGCATTTTTATCTGCGCTTTGGTTTTTGTCCGTATGCCGAAGAAGCATAGCAACTCCCAGTACAAGTGTGGTAAGGTAGACGATAACGCCCGAACAGGTTATTATTATCAGCTTATCGCTTTCGCTGAGCCATGTCGCATATACCGTAAGCGAGCGGATAAGAGTAACTGCGGATACGCCTGCATCCGCAAGAGAAATGTTTCGTATAGCACTGAGAAGCGGCGAGCGGTGCTTCTGCACTTTTATAAGGTTGATTATCGCACGGGCAAGCTTTATGACCGTGTACACAGCTATACTTGCGATGACAAGCCTTGCATATTGCCGTGCCGTATTGTGTATCATACTGTACAGCTCGATAAGCATAAGTACCACGCTCATGACAATAAACATCATACCCGTAAACCGCATTACATATACTTCCGATACTACCTGTATGCCCTTGTCCAGCTTTTTCTCATACGATACAGCCATATAACGCATCACGGCAAGCAGACCGTAATACACGCACAGTATCATAAACCATATCGAGCCGTAGAACAGACCGAGAACGCCGTTGTATGCGGCATAGGCGACATTCAGTGTCAGCGAGCCTGCGGTGTACAGCACTATTCTGAAACGCTTGCTTTGCGTGAACAGGCGGACAAATTCTTTCAGCCTGAGTCTGTGTTTTTTCAGTTTATCCGCCTCCCTTTGAGAAATTAAGTGCCGTCACAATTCATAACCGTGACGGCATAGCTTGCTATTATATTTTACCTTATCCGCACAGAAAATGCAAATATCATATCATTTTATCATAGCTGTCAAGGAAGTGATGCTTTTCTCCTCCCTTTTTCCACGCAATGACAGTATCAATATTCACGTTTTCAACGCTCTTGAAAATATGCTTTTCAACCTCAGGATTTGTCTGCTTCAGCTTTGCGATAAGCTGTTTTATCTCCACACGCTTTGAACGGTTCTCCTCGTTGTTGCAGGTAGTACAAGTGTCCGTGAATTTGCAGGCGCACTGGATAAAGTGCAGACCGTTGTAGTCCCTCCACGCTTTTATATCGTCCTCACGCACAAGGTACAGCGGACGTATAAGCTCCATTCCCTCAAAGTTCGTGCTGTGGAGTTTCGGCATCATCGTCTGTATCTGAGCGCCGTACAGCATACCCATAAGTATCGTTTCTATCACATCGTCATAGTGATGTCCGAGCGCTATCTTGTTACAGCCAAGGCTCTTTGCATAGTTATACAGGTGACCTCTCCTCATTCTCGCACAAAGATAACAGGGAGATTTTTCAATGTTATAAACAGAGTCGAAAATGTCCGACTCGAATATCTCTATCGGTATTTTCAGCTTGCGTGCGTTCTCCTCGATAACATTTCTGTTTGCCGTGCTGTAGCCGGGGTCCATTACGATAAATTTCACCTCAAACGGAAAATCGCTGTGGCGGTGAAGCTCCTGAAACAGCTTAGCCATCAGCATAGAATCCTTACCACCCGAAATACATACGGCGATACGGTCGTTTTCCTTTACAAGCTCATACTGCTTTACAGCCTTTGTGAATGCCGCCCATATCTTTTTGCGGAACTTCTTTTGCAGGCTCTGCTCGACACGCTTCGAAACCTCGTCAGCCTGCTCCTTCTGCATTACAGCAAGAAGCCATGCGGCATATCCGCCCGAAAGCGAATATGCATCATAGCCCATTTCCGATAATTGTTCTGCGGTATCTACGCTGAATTTTCCTCTTGCACAGCAGATAATCAGCTTCTGAGTTTTGTCCTTAGGCGGTGCGGCTAAAAGCTCGTCTGCCGAAACCGATACAGCACCCTCCATAACGCCGTACAGCTTTTCCTGCTCACTGCGTGTATCATATAAAATATAGCTGTCAGGGGAGAGCCTTTCAAGCTCGCTTACGGTTATTTCCAAAGTTATTTTCCTTTCCTTATGCCATTGTCAGCACATGGCTGAATAAGTACAGCAGACCCATATATGACAGCGTGCCTGCCGCCATGCTTACGAAAGTGTTATGCCACAGCTTGTAGCTTCCGCCCGTTATAACAACGGCAAGAAGTCTTGGAATTCCTACGCCGAACATATTGTCGCCGATGTCCTTCAGGCAGTAGATTATAAGTATCGACATTATCATAGCCGGGAGCGACTTTTCTATGCGTTCGAGCCACTTTGGCATTTTCCTGTTGCCGTGAAAGATCACAAAGGGCAGCGCACGCAGTGAGAATGTGATAACAGCACTGATAACTATCGCTATCACCATCTGTAAAGGTGTCATAGGAGTTGGTGTCATATCTTCCGCTCCTCCTTTTCATCGGTGATAATATCTTCCGGAGAAGTAATGACTTCTATCTTCTTGCTATCGGTTTTGCTTTCGGCGTCTGTGTCTTTATCTTTCTTGCCTTTCTTCTTGCCGAAATCAGTATTGGTTATCAGCAGTAAAAGTGCGGTGGATAAGAGCAGAGCAGGGAGCATAAAGCTGTTCTGACCGAATATAAGCAGGCACAGCACGCCTACACCAAGACCGATAAGCGCAGGGGAGTGCCTGTCGGCGTGTTCCCACTTGTCGATAAAGATAATGACGAACAGCGCCGTCATACAGAAGTCAACGCCCTCAAGCTGAAACGGGAGAAGCTGTCCGATAACGCTTCCCAGCACCGAAAAGAACGTCCAGTAGAAATGGCTGAAAAGCGCAACGCCGAACATTGTGCTGTGCTTGTCGTCCTCCGGCATATAGTCGAGCGTAGTGTTTACCGCATACGTTTCATCCGTCATCGAATGTATCATATACAGCTTACGCTTTCCCATAGCGTTGAAATCCTTCAGAAATGTAAGACTGTAGAAGCTCTGCCTGCTGTTTACAAGCAGAACAGTGAGCGCCACCGTAAGTAGTGACGCTCCGCTGCTGAAAAATGTTATAAGTAAGAACTGGCAGGTTCCGGAGTAGAGGAACAGACAGGAGAACAGCGAGTAGTACCACTGATACCCTGCCTCCGCCATCATCATTCCGTATGCCATGCCTAAAAACAGATAACTGCACAGTACAGGCAGGCTCTTTATGAAAGAGTGCCTGATAAGTTGCTTTTTAGTCATTTGGTTTATGAAGCCGCCCTTCCGTAAATACTGAGTATCTTGTCCTCGACCGCACGGGCAAGCGCATTGTGTCCGTTCTCGTCAAGATGTTCGCAGTCTATACTGCTTGGTTTTGCGTGGTCGGAGGCGGCAAGTATATCTGTGCCGTGCTTTCTTGCGACCTTTGCAAAGGTGTATTTCAGATTTCGTGAAACGGCGGGCGAGCCTGCGTCAAACTGCGGATCGTATCTTTCCTGCCATACGTCATTTCCAAGCTCTATAGGTGAAATGAGCAGGACACGGCAATTACCGGCATACGCTCTTACCTGCTTGATAAGACGCTCCGCACCGTGTGCAATCGTTTCTGCGTCAGCGTTATAAACCGGCTTGCAGTCGTTCGTTCCGAGCATTATAATGACCATATCCAGCGGAGCGTGGCTTTCAAGGAAAACGGGGAGCAGCTTGTCGCCTGCTCTGCCTATCCTGTCGGGATCCTCAAAAACCGTTGTTCTTCCGCAAAGCCCTTCTTCTATTATCTCATAACCGCTTTGCTCAAGGTCGTTTCTTATAATGCTTGTCCAGCGTACACCGTCGGCAAATCTCTTGTCAGTGCCGGGGATAAGCCCCCAGGTATTCGAGTCGCCGAAGCAAAGTATCCTTTTCATTGTTCTCACCTGCACTTAAAGTTTTTATGAGGAGCTTTTCGGCTCCTCATAAACTGTATTTATATCAGCTTGTCGAAAAAAGTCTGTTTTTTATAAAATAGAGCAAATTATCTATCCCTATCCCCTTTAGGACACTCTGATGGCTTTGCGTCCTGCAAAGCTTAGTGTGTCCTTATTTCGGCATCCTTGCCGAAAGCCCCTTTCCCCGGAAAGGGGGAGAATACGGGGACTGGCGTCCCTGCGACCTGCCTTGGGGCTACGCCCCAAACCCCATTTTTAACAACGATAGAGGTTTTTCAACAGCCTGATTTATATATCTTTTTTCTCAGCTTTTCTTTACTTCGCCGCCCTCTACAACGAGTGTTTCCTTGTAGTCTGCACCGTATGTGTCTGTAAGAGTAGCGTCATAGTCTGCGTGGAAGAAGTTTTCCTTGCCGAGTGTCTTGATTTCATCGTTTATCCAGTTAAGGAGCGTTTCGTTGCCCTTTGTAACAGCGGGAGCAATAGTATCCTGGCTGCCGAGTGAGTCAATGCCTACAGTATAGCCCTTGTTCTGCTTTGCAAATGCGATAACCTCTGTGTTGTCGTTAGCCCACGCAACGCCGTTGCCGTTTTCGATAGCGCTCTTTGCCGTAGCATAAGAATCATACTTCTGGAGCTTGATGTCGGGGTAGTTCTTTGTGAGATAAAGCTCAGCCGTTGTACCCGAGATAACAATCATCTTGTCCTCAGCCTTCCAGTTGTCAAGTGATGTGATAACATTGCTGTCGGGTGAAACAACGCCGAGTGCAACGTTCATGTAAGGAAGTGCAAAGTCAACCTTTTCCGCTCTTTCTTCTGTTACAGTGAAGTTTGCAAGGATAATATCAACCTTGCCTGTTTCAAGATATTCAACACGGTTAGCGGCCTCTGTCGAAACATAGTTTATCTCAACGCCTAAATCCTTGCCGAGTCTGTTTGCAAAATAAATGTCATAGCCCTGATATTCGCCGTTCTCGTCAACATAGCCGAAGGGGTTCTTGTCTGAGAATACGCCGATGTTTATCTTACCGCTTGCCTTTATCTCGTCAAGTGTACGGTAAACCTTCGAGCCTGTGTTGCCGTCACTGCCGCCGCTTGTTGCGTTTGTGCCGCACGCTGTGAATGAAGCTACTGCCGCAGCTGCCGTAAGACCGAGTGCTATCAGCTTCTTGAAGTTTAACTTTTTCATTGTGATTATCTCCTTTAAATATCTCTCTTTATTCTGTGAGTTCTTTCTTTGCTCTTACCGAGTCGAACTCAAATGTGTTAAGGAATTGTTTTGCCCTTTCTGTCTTAGGATTATCAAAGAACTCATCGGGCGTTGCCTCTTCCACGATTTTTCCGTTGTCGAGGAAGATTATTCTGTCTGCTATCGCTCTTGCAAACTGCATTTCGTGTGTTACTATCAGCATTGTGCGACCCTGCTTTGCAAGATCGAGCATAACGTCAAGTACCTCACGGACCATTTCGGGATCGAGTGCCGCAGTTACCTCGTCAAAGAGCAGTATTTCAGGGTGCATACAAAGCGCACGGACGATAGCCACACGCTGCTTCTGACCGCCGGAAAGCTCTCTGGGGTAGCTTTTAGCCTTTTCTTTTAGTCCCACTCTTTCGAGCAGTGACATTGCCTCCTGCTTTACCTCTTCTTTATCCCTTTTCTGTACCTTGCAAGGTGCGAGAAGAATATTGTCAAGCACCGTCAGGTGAGGGAACAGGTCATAGCTCTGGAATACCATTCCTATACGCTGTCTTAAAAGAGGAAGCGTCTTGCTGTTTCTTTCGATTACATCGCCGTCAAGCGTTATACTGCCTTCCTGTATCGGCTCAAGTGCGTTTATACAGCGCAGGAGAGTTGACTTTCCGCAGCCGCTCGGCCCTACTATTACTATGACCTCGCTCTTTTTTACGGAAAAGCTGATACCGTCAAGTATCGTTGTGTCACCGAAACGCTTTACGATGTTGTCTATTGTTAATAATGCATCTGCCATACGCTTTAGCTCCATTTCTTTTCAAGGTATTTTGCAAGCATACTTATCGGCCAGCAGGCGATGAAGTATAGCAGGAATACCGTCAGATACACTCCGAATGCACCATTCGGACTTGTCATTCTGTTAGCTTCTATTATCTGCTGTGCGACCTTCAGAACCTCTACAACTCCTATCATAAGGATAAGGCTTGTCGTCTTTATCATTCTTGTTATCAGGTTTATCGAAAGCGGTATGAGCCGTCTTATCGTCTGCGGTATGATAACATAAAGATAAGTCTGTGTATTTGTAAGTCCGAGAGCCTCACTGCTTTCATACTGATGCTTCGGTATTGAGATAAGTGCGCCTCGCACAAGGTCGCCCATTTCGGCAGTACCCCATAATACGAATACTATTATAGAGGCCGCTTCGCCCGAAAGATCCCAGCCGAAAGCCCTTGTCGTTCCGAAGAACATTATGAAAAGAAGCACAAGCTGCGGCATTATTCTTATAAATTCAAGATACACACGAAGAACGGCTTTCAATATCCTGTTCTTCTTTGTCATAAGTACGCCCATTCCGATACCGAGCGGTATGCTTATCGCAACCGATACAAGGCTTATCCAGAGCGCCGTCCACAGTCCTCCGAGAAGTCTTATGAAGTTTGTACCCTTGAACAGAACGTCTATTCCGAGATTAACCGCCAAATCCAGCACGGCGTACCCTCCTTTCAACTATCGTTCCGACGATTGAGATCGGAAGAAGTATTATGAGATAGAAGCCGACCAGCAGGCACAGAGCCTCGGTGGTATCGTTGTACATTCCCATAAGATCCTTAGCCATAAACATAAGGTCAAGCAGGCTTATCGCACTGAACACGCTCGTTTCCTTCATAAGAAATATCACGTTTGCGACAAATGCCGGGATACTTACCGACATCGCCTGCGGAAGTATCACATAACGCATTGCCTGCATTTTGTTCATTCCGAGAGAATAGGCACTTTCTGTCTGTATCTTGTCTACCGATTCAAGTCCGCTCCTGAAAGCCTCCGCCATGTAGCTTCCTCCGAGGAAGGCAAGTCCTGCGATACCGCAGGTTTCGGCGTCGGTCGGTATGCCGACTTTAGGCAGTCCGTAATAGATGAAAAAAAGCTGTACTAAAAGCGGTGTATTGCGGCTGATTTCAATGTAGACGGAAACTATACGGCGGATAACCGGTACCTTGTAGTACTGAACCACTGCACATATAAGCCCTATGATGATCGAGAATATTATACCAAGAACACCGAGCTTTACAGTCAGCAGTGCGGCTTCCCCGAACAGCGGCAGGTACTCAGCGATAGCGTTAAGATCCATACCGTCACATCCTTTCGATTTACTGTGCCACAGGCAAAATAAAAGCCGGGCAATTATGCTCCCGGACAAATGACAGTCGCCGCAGTGCTTTTACGGCTGTATGACAACAATGCCGCTGCACCCAAATGCCATTTTACTTGTCCGGGAGCTGATACAGCAACACATTATTCTGTTGTGCGTTGATGAAATAGTAGCGTACATCGTATTTCCTCCGTTTGTTTCAAAACTTATAATTCTCATCGGTTTTGTTCCGATGATGCTATTATACTACCAAAAACCTACTTTGTCAATAGGCTAAGGGTATTTTATTGAAAATTTTTTTGGAGGTATAATCCAATGTATGCGGTTTTCGGGATTGTTGTGCGGGATAAGGAGTTGAGAATGTGTCCTTAAATAACTTGCTTTAAGTTCAAATAAAGAGCAATTTTAATATCCCATCCCCCTGCCCCCTTCCCCAGGAAGGGGGAGAAGTCAGGGCTGCCGCCCTTGTTAAGCAAGGAGGCTTAAGGTCAACCGCACTAAGTCGTTGCACGACGCAACGACACTAACGGTTGACGACCTGCATGGGAGCTTCGCCCCTCAACCCCGTTCGGGATTGTTGTGCGGAATTAACGGGGGCTACCGCCCCAAGTCCAAGCAAGGATGCTTGCAGTCAGCCACACAAAGCCGTTATGCAAGGATGCATAAAGACAGCCACACAAAGCCGTTGCACGATGCAACGGCACAAATGGCTGTCATTGCACAGATGCAACGGCACAAATGGCTGTCACTGCACAGACGCAACGACACAAATGGCTGTCATTGCACGATGCAGTGGTACAAACGGCTGACGACCTGCTGGGCGCTTCGCCCCTCAACCCCGATTGGTTTCAACAGTGTGCTTAACATACAAAATTAATTATAGTATAATACGGGGAAAAATGCAAGTAAAATTTTCGGGTGAAAATCACGGTTTTTTGTGGCAGAATGTAAAGTGATGATATGCCTTTACAACACAGCGAAAAAATGCTAAAATAAGTATAACCCTATTACGAATACGAAAGGAATTACGGTTATGAAAGAAATATCGGTAGAAGAACTGAAATTAAATCCCTCCACGCTTATCGGCAAGGAGTGGGCATTGCTCACGGCTGGAAACAAGGACGGCTATAATACAATGACAGTAAGCTGGGGACAGATGGGCGAGCTGTGGAACAAGCCCACAACGGTAGTCTATATCCGTCCTCAGAGATACACAAAGGAATTTGTTGACAAGAGCGATTATTACACATTGTCATTCCTCCCCGACGGACACAGGGATGCGCAGAGCTATCTCGGCTCGCATTCGGGCAGAGATGAGGATAAGCTTGCAAAGACCGACCTTACAGGCACTGCAACGGACGATTACGCTTATATAGAGCAGGCAAAACTCGTGCTTGTCTGCAAGAAGCTGTACAGACAGCCCATGACTCCCGATTCTTTTATAGACAAGTCGCTTATCGAAAAGTGCTATGCCGCAGGCGATTTCCACGAGATGTATGTCGGTGAGATAGTTAAAGTGCTTGTGAGCGAATAACCGATGAAAAGGGCAGTGGTAATAGGCTGTTCGGGTTCGGGTAAAAGCGTGTTTTCGAGAAAGCTCCGTGACGCCACAGGATTATCGCTGTACTATCTTGATATGATATGGCATAAGCCCGACGGCACGAACATTTCACGGGAAGAATTTGACAAACAGCTCGACAGCATAATATCCCGTGACAGCTGGATAATAGACGGCAACTATCAGCGCACTCTTGAAACAAGGATAAAGGCTTGTGACACAGTGTTTCTGTTTGACTTGCCGACTGAAATCTGCATTGAGGGCGCATTGTCACGCATAGGCAAAAAGCGTGAGGATATGCCGTGGTTTGAAAATGAGCTTGACCCTGAGTTCAGACAATGGATAGAAAGCTTCAGGGCAAATCAGCTCCCCGAAGTATACAGACTGCTTGAGAAATACAAAAACAACAGGGAGATAGTTGTTTTTCGCACAAGAGAGCAGGCGGATAAGTTTATTGAAAAACTCGTATAACAGCATAAAAGAAAGCTACCGTAAAGTTCATTGCGGTAGCTTTTTGTATTTTGATTTACATTTTACACTTCCCAGCTGCCGAGATACTTTTCCTGTTCCTCAGTCAGCTTATCAATGGTAATGCCCCAGTATCTGAGCTTTCTCTCGGCAACCTCCTTGTCAACCTCGGCAGGAACGTTTACCGTCATCTTTTCGCCGGCTTTCAGCTTGTCCTTGTTCTTCACAAGATATGCGGCTGACAGTGCCTGTATAGCAAAGCTCATATCCATTATTTCTGCGGGGTGACCGTCGCCTGCGGCAAGGTTTACAAGTCTGCCCTCGGCAATAACATTTATCCTGTTGCCGTTTGCCAGCTTGTAGTACTGAATGTTGTTTCTTGCAACACCCGTTTCAACAGCCATTTCCTTCAGCTTCGCAACGTTTACCTCGACGTCAAAGTGACCTGCGTTTGAAAGGATAGCCCCGTCCTTCATATTAAGGAATGCCTTTTCTCCGATAACATCGTTACAGCCTGTTACCGTTACAAAGAAATCGCCTGTCTTAGCCGCCTCGACCATAGGCATAACCTTAAATCCATCCATAACTGCTTCCATCGCCTTTATCGGATTTATCTCGGTTACTATTACCGATGCGCCAAGTCCCTTAGCCCTCATCGCAACGCCCTTGCCACACCAGCCGTAGCCTGCTACTACAACGTTCTTTCCCGCAACAATCAGATTTGTTGTGCGGTTTATGCCGTCCCAAACCGACTGACCCGTGCCGTAGCGGTTATCGAACAGATGCTTGCAGTCTGCGTCATTTACAAGCATCATCGGGAACTTGAGCTGTTTAGCCTTATCCATAGCTACAAGGCGGATAATTCCCGTTGTGGTTTCTTCACAGCCGCCGATAACATTCGGGATAAGGTCGGGATATTCGTTGTGGATAAGGTTTACAAGGTCGCCGCCGTCATCAATGATAACATTGGGAGCGATCTTGATAACCTCAGCCGTATGTGCGTGATATTCCTCCGCAGTAGCACCGTGCCACGCAAATACGTTAAGTCCGCTGTGTACAAGCGCCGCCGCAACATCGTCCTGCGTTGACAGCGGGTTACTGCCCGTGATATACATCTCTGCGCCGCCTGCCGCCATTACACGACAAAGGTAAGCTGTCTTTGCTTCAAGGTGTACCGAAAGCGCAACTTTCAGCCCTGCAAACGGCTTTGATACCGCAAATTCTTCTTCAATGCCACGCAGTAACGGCATATTCGCCTTTACCCAGTTTATCTTTGTTTCGCCGCTTTCCCACAGGCTCTCATCTCTAATAATACTCATTTCGTTTTCCTTTCCGTTAACCGTCTATTCTTTTCATCGCTTTATTGCATTCAAAGTAAATGCGTTCCTCGTCCATTCCCTTTATCTCACGGTTTTCCATTAAGAACTCACCGTCAACCATAACGCTTTCGACCTCATATCCGCTCGCACTGTAGCACATAGCCGCAACAGGATCGTTCACAGGCTGGAGCGAGGGATATTTCATATCCATTACGGTAAGGTCAGCCGCATAGCCTTCTTTAAGTATTCCCGTGTTGTCAAAGCCTAAAGCCTTTGCGCCCGTTTCGGTAGCCATTTTAAGTGCCTGACGTGCAGAAACCGCTGTAGCACTGCGGCAGTTGCCCTTGTGTGCAAGGCAGATGAAGTTCATATCGCTGAACATATTCAGCGTATTGTTGCTTCCTGCGCTGTCAGTGCCGATACACAGCTTTACGCCCTTGTCGAGCATATCGGGTATTCTTGCAAAGCCGTTTCCGAGCTTTGCATTGCTGATAGGATTTGTAGCGGCATATACGCCTCTTTCAGCGAGAATATCAATATCCTCGTCGGATAACTGTACGCAGTGAGCGGCAACCGTATGGAACTTGAACATTCCCATATCATCGAGATATTTTACAGGCGAACAGCCGTTCTGTGCTATGCTGTCCTCAATTTCCTTTACTGATTCGGAAAGGTGAATGTTCATGCCGAGGCCGTATTCGGCGGCTTTCTCCATTACAAGCTCAAGATAGCCCCTGTCGGTAGTATAGATAGCGTGAGGACCCATCATGAATTTAAGACGCTTGTTGTTGCCGTAGGTACGCATATCGTACAGCGTATCCTCAATTCTTGTCTTTCCGCCCTCGTCATCTCTGCCGTTTCCTACAAGACCTCTTGATATTGTCGCTTTCAGACCGCTTTCGCTTATCGCTCTTGTAATGCAGTCACGGGCAATATTCATATCGAGAAAAGCCGTTGTACCCGTCTTTATCATCTCAAGGCAGGCAAGCTGTGTGCCGTAGTACATATCCTCGGCGGTCAGCTTGTCCTCCATCGGCATTATCCTGTCGAACAGCCAGGTGTGGAACATAAGGTCGTCCGCACTGTTCCTGAACAGCGACATATAGCTGTGCGTGTGGCTGTTTACAAGCCCTGCTGTAATGAGCTTGTCCCTGCCGTCAATCGTCCTGTCCGGAACAAAGCCGTTTTTTACTGCATCATCACCGATATAGGAGATAACGCTGTCGCTTACCGCAATATCGCATACCTTTGCGGAAAATCCGCTTTCTTCGTCAGGAAGAATTGCGGTTATCCCTTTAAATAATGTATTCATATAAAGTCCTTTCGTCCGTTTTTTATGGATAATTAATTATAGCATTTATGAGGGCGGATTGCAACCGGGCAGGGTTGCTTTACAGCGGAATTTATGTTAAAATACTACAAAAGGCGAGGTGATACCATGAACAAAGAATACACGATCCGTGATCTGTACGAGATTTACTGTGAAGCGATGCCCCGCTATCCGCTGGCATATGAGCGGTTCAGGGATATTCTGCACAAAGATAACTCACAGATATTCACTGCGGAAAGCAGCGAAACGATTATCGGTTTTGTCGTAGTGAACGGTAATTCCGTAGTTATCCTGTGCGTGAAAAAAGAGTACAGACACAGCGGTTACGGAAAACATCTGCTTATAATGGCAGAGGGATTTATTTCCGCAAATTACAATGAAGTTATTCTCGGCGGGGGCGGCTTGTTACAGGGTGTGCCGTGTGACAAAGACGAAGAGAGCAGTGTTCCGTTCTTTGAAAAAAGAGGCTACAGTGCAGACTTTACATCGGTCAATATGGGACTTACCCTGAATGAAAAATCAGTGCAGAAGCTGAAAGAAATTCCCCGCCCCGACGGAGTTACATACCGCTTTGCAGATGATAACGACAGAGAAAAGCTCTTAGCCGCCGTAAAAGATGCTCAGGCAGATTGGTTACCGATATTCGAGGAGAATAGTGACGCTCCCGTCCTGCTTGCCGTCTGCGGTGACGAGATTGCAGGCTTTGAGATGGTCGAGGAGTACGGCGGAATGTTCTTTTCCGACAATGAAAAGCACGGTATGATAGGCTGTGTCGGCGTTACTCATAAATACCGCAGACGAGGAATAGGACTTGCTATGACAGCCGAGGGCAGTCTGTCGCTTTATGAAAAGAACTGCAAGGATATTCAGCTTTTATATGTCGAGCGTGTAGCGTGGTACAATAAGCTCGGCTATGAAGTAACAAGCAGACAGTGGATGGGCAGAAAGAAAATACAGGATATTATGTTTTGAAATAGGAACAGCCCTGCCATAACGGCAGGGCTGAAACGCTATACGTTTTCGGTTTTTAAAAGTGGTTGAAAAAAGCGGAAATGCGCGGTATAATGAACTTATAAGGGCGGATGATCTGCCCGACAAATCGGAATTTATATATAAAGGAGAATATTGATGAAACTGTTTTTATGTTCGCACTTTTCAAGTGTAGGAAGTCTGATAAAGGAAGAAATTGAAA
>OWJI01001365.1_pt1 | contig 15158 bp, 12 predicted proteins | sample 1732541 | NCBI WGS metagenome assembly OWJI01 (sample SAMN05065727, study PRJEB22554) | human gut metagenome | biome: ENVO:2100002; feature: ENVO:00000062; material: ENVO:00002003 | host: Homo sapiens | place: USA
CCTCCTGTCTGTTCGATAACTCCTCGGTGAAGTTATGTAAGCACGACACGCCGTTGCTATTCGCACCGTCAGGTGCGAACCATGAGCAGGGTTTGGGGTGGGACCGCGTTTGCGAAGCGCAGCGCAGCAATGAAAGCCCCAGTGGGGCTTTTAAGCGGCAGCGCGGTCTGCGACAGCAGATGGAGGGGCGTTGCCCCGACAAGCGCTACCCCAACAAGATCACTTGGAAAACTCGCAAGAGTTTGAGAAGTGAAGTCCCGGTGGAGCACAACATTTTCAAGAATTGAAAATTTGTGGCCACGGGACGGTTCTTGCCCTCTACCGCTGCGCTCAAAACGCTTCATCAACAAATGTTTCCGAATTGTTAAGGCGCAAAAATAAGTAGAGAGTTCCGCTGCTCGTGTATGTTGATCACCGTTTGCTCCGAACGAAGTTCCTACCCCTGTTTGTGCAGCGGCGTTGGCTGAAAAACCGGTATCACGTTCGGACGGCTCATGAAATTTTCAAGGTGCTTTTTTCCGCAGAAAAGAAAAATACCGCCCACGCAGCGCAGCGATGATTTTGTCGGATGAAGTAAGCGGCAAAATGAATCGGGTGTGTTGCGGGGCGGTAAAAATCTTCATGGAGAATAAACCCTCAACGTGCAGTCATTCGTGGCTAACACGGCGGGATTTGCGATAGAGAGTATCATGGATTGTGCGGTGTGTCAAGATGTTTTTGCAAAATTTATTGAGGTAAAGTGGTGAAAGTATGACACATTATAAAAACACACCAGTCCGGTATGGCAAGGACTGGCGTGTTCTCTTAGGAGAAGAACATGTAGAAGGTATGCATGGTATGGTTTAGGAGAAAAGTTGGAAAATATCAAAGGATCTCGAGGAGGGGTGCTTTTAATTCAGGTGCCGCCAGAGGGTAGACCGGCTGATGCCCAGCTGTTTGGCGGCAAGGGTCTGATTGCCGCCGCAGTCGGAGAGAGTCTGGTTGATGGCGGCAGAGATAATCTGATCCAGTGTTTTCCCGCTGAAGGGATTCTCCGCCGTGGGGGGAGCCTCCACATGATGGAGGGTTCGTTCCTTCAGCAAGACCTCGGTGACAGAATCGTTCAGGATGTAAGAGGAGGAAGCCAAGGCCGCCAGCTCGCTCAGCACTGCCTTGAACTCGGTGAAATTGTCCGGCCAGCTGTAATGGATGAGCTGATCCATGGCATTGGGGGCAAGACCGATGATCTGCTTGCCAAGGGTGGCGTTCAGGCTGTTTAGGTAGAGATTGGCCAGCGACGGGATTTCGTCGGCGCGGGAACGCAGGGGAATCACCGAAAGCCCCACACAGCCCATCTCGGAGGAAAAGCTCTGGATGGTGGGGGCCGGGGCGTTTTGCTGGGAAACGATGCAGGAGAAGATCATGAACACCCGGGTCTTCAGCGAGATCTGGTTGGAGTAATAGAGCAGCTCCTGTAGGTTCCGGTAGGCCAGCTTGCCGATGTCCTGAAAATAGATGGTGGTGTGGTTTTCCAGCAGGGGAGAGGAGGGCGAATTGAACAGAAACTCCCAGCCCTTTTCGTTCAGGGTGGCGCAGTTGATGACCACAAAGGGGTTCTTATTATAGGGGCTGTTCAGGTAGAGCGCCTTGGCGATTTGCTGCTTGCCAGTGCCCGGTTCACCCAGAATCAGCACCGGCTGGGCCGTGGCCGCCAGTGCCGAGAGTCGCTTTTCCAGCGGGCGGATGGCACCGCTGATGCTTAAAAAGCTGTCTTGGAACAGGTGCTGAACCTCGTTATGTTCATAAAGATAGATGCCCGCATTGATGGACTTACGGGAGAGGATCGTCTGGGTGTAGCAGAACACATAGAACTGCTCATTGGCAAAGGTCATGGCCTGGGCTGTGACCCGCAGGTAGGTCAGCTCGTCGGTGTACAAAAACTGCCGCACCGCCCCGGAACTCAGGTCGCCGATGCGCTGGACAAAGTAATCCCGGATCTTTTCAGGAACAGAGTCCGCAGTGGTATAGAACAGCTCCTTTTTCTCGTTGAACACCAGAACGTTTCCCCGCGCCTGCCGCACCGCATTCTGCAGCAGTGCAATCTTCCGGCGCATCCGGCGGTACTCCTTCGAGATGTCAATCGCATGTTCAAAAGCGGCATGCAGGCTCTCGGCACCGCTGGTGATCAGGAAAGCGCTGTACCCCAGTTCCCGGGCAATGCTGTGGGTCACGTTGTCGCAGATGACCATATTATAGCCGCCCAGCTTCAGCCGTTCCAGCGCCGAGCGCACCTCGGCTTCGCTGTGAACGGTGACGATGTCGGTGTTGAAGCGCAGCAGGTCGCACAGGGTATGGGCCGGGCCTGTGATGCTGGGAAAGCCCACGATGGCGTACAGGCTGTTGTAATTTTCGGCCATTTTGATGGCGCGCAGGATGTCGTAGACCGAAAACGTGATCTCGACCACCGGCATCGTCAGCTTCTGTTTCAGCAGCTCCGCCGTGCCGCCGCGGGAGATCATAACGTCGTAACTCTCGTTTTCATTGACAAGGCGCTGCGCGATCTTGACGCCCTCTTCCAGGTCACCGGTGTAGGCTTCAAAGCGGACCTCCGGGAACTCTTCCCGCGCCACACGCTCCATTGCCGCACGGATGCTTTCAAACGGCGCGATCCCAAGAATACGAATCTCTTCCAAGCAGATCCCTCCTCACGATGGGAAAAACAGTGGATTTCGCCCGAAATGTTCCAAAACGGGACGCTTCGCGGGCTTTTTCAACAAAATTGTAACATAATGCAACGTTCTACGCCAGACGAGATTGCTGAAACGTTCTAAAATGAAACGATTTGAACCAACAAAATTTGACAAAAATCCAAAATTGTTTCATAATGACACAAATTGAAATTGAGAACCGCCCTGCTTTTGGCTATAATAAGGCCACCGAAGCAAAGAAAAGGCAAGCTAAAGAGAGCGGTGAATCAGCAATGTTTACACTTTTGATATTGGCAGATGACTTTACAGGAGCACTGGACACAGGAGTGCAGATCTCTAAGACCGGTGCCAAAACGGTGGTGCTGACCGATCCCCATGCAGACCTTGAGCGCTTTGCCGATGGAACGGATGTTCTGGTGATCGACGCGGAAACGCGCCACATCTCCCCGCAGCAGGCGAAGGAATGCGTAGCATCCATCGTCCGGCGGGCCTTCGCCCTGAACGTTCCCTGCATCTATAAAAAGACGGATTCCGCGCTCCGGGGCAACATCGGAGCCGAGTTGGAAGCAGTGGCAGAGCAAAGCCCAGAAGGGCAGCTGTTCTTCGTGCCGGCCTTTCCCCAGATGAACCGGACCACAGAGCACGGTCAGCAACTCATTGAAGGAATGCCGGTGGCCCAGAGCGTGTTCGGGCAGGATCCCTTCGAGCCAGTGAGAAACTCCGACGTGGCCGCCATCATTGCGGAACAGAGCAAGCTTCCCACCGTGATCACAGAAGCGGGAGAGCCGATCCGGCTGACCGGCCCGGGCATTCAAATCTATGACGCCAAGTCCATGGAGGACATCCGCAAGACCGGTGAGGTGCTCCGGCAGAACGGCAAGCTGAACGCGCTGGCCGGATGCGCAGGCTTTGCGGCTATCCTGCCCAGCCTGCTGGGGCTGGAACACGCCGAAGCGGCCCGGCAGCCCCGATTGGATAAGCGGTTGCTGGTAATCTGCGGAAGCGTGAATCCCATTACCCTTTCCCAGCTGGATGAGGCTGAACAGAACGGATTCGTCCGCCTGAGACTGACACCGGAAGAAAAGCTCACCGATCACTACTGGGAAACCCCGGCGGGCCAAGAAAAGCTGAAAGCCATGACCGAAGCGGTGAGCCGGAGCGACTGCATCATCATCGATACCAACGATGCCGACGGCAATCGCTCCACACGACAGTACGCCGAACAGCGTCAGATGAAAGTAGAAGAGATGCGGCAGTGCATCGCGGATTCCATCGGCCGGGCAGCCAAATACCTCATCGAGGCGGATGGACCAGGAGAAAACGGCACCTGCCGCACCCTGATGATCACGGGCGGCGATGTACTGATCCAGACCATGGGCGAACTTGGCGTGGCGGAGCTCCATCCCATCTGTGAGATGGATCCGGGTGTCGTCCTTTCCGGTTTTACCTGTAAGGGACAAAAACGATATGTACTTTCCAAGTCCGGAGGGTTTGGCCCCAGTGACCAGCTTCTGCGGATCCTGAACAAACTAAATCAAACCATCGAGGAATGAGCAAGGAGGACAAGACAATGCTGAAGCAGTACACATTAAGAATGCCGGGTGCGGTCTTCGGAGGCGAGGACAGTCTGGACAAACTGACGAATCTGGTTGAGGACAGCGCAAAGGTGGCTGTGTTCACCGATAAGGGCATCGAGGCCACCGGACTGGCAGCTCTGGTCACGGCCAAGATCGAGCAGGCCGGCAAGGAGTACGTCGTGTTCGACGAGCTGCCCGCAGAGCCTTCCTATCAGCAGGCACAGGCCGTCATCGATGCTTTTAAGGCATCGGGCGCAGACTTCATCGTAGCGGTGGGCGGCGGTTCCGTGATGGATATCGCAAAGCTGGCCTCCCTGCTCAAGACCAATGAGTACGGTGTCAAGGAACTGCTGGATGCCCCGCTGCGGGCTCACAAGTGTGTTCCCACTCTGATGATCCCCACTACCGCAGGCACCGGTGCCGAGGCCACCCCCAACGCCATCGTGGCTGTGCCGGAAAAGGAAGTCAAGATCGGTATTGTCAACCCGGAAATGATCGCAGATTACGTCATCCTTGACCCGATCATGATCAAGAAGCTGCCCCGCAAGATCGCTGCTTCCACCGGTGTGGACGCCCTGTGCCACGCCATTGAGTGCTGGACCAGCAACAAGGCAAACGCCTTCAGCGATATGTACGCCATGTGGGCACTGGATCTGATCCTGAACAACATCGAAAAAGCCTGTGATGATCCCGAAGCTGTTCAGGCCAAGATCAATATGCAGACTGCAAGCTTCTACGCCGGTGTGGCCATCACCGCTTCCGGTACCACCGCAGTCCACGCTCTGAGTTACCCCATGGGCGGCAAGTATCATGTGGCCCACGGTGTTGCAAATGCCATCCTGCTGGTGCCCGTCATGCGCTTCAACGAGAGCGTCTGCCGTGAGAAATTCGCCGAAGCCTATGACCGCTGCGTCCACGGCGAAAAGACCTGCACCACCGTGGAAGAGAAGAGCGCTTACATTATCCACTGGCTGGAAGAAATCGTCAAGCATCTGGACATCCCCACCAGCTACAAGGGCTTCGGCGTGAAGCCCGAAGATCTGGACGGCCTGGTGGAGGCCGGTATGCAGCAGCAGCGTCTGCTGGTGAACAACATGCGTCCCGTCACAGCCGAGGACGCACGCAATATTTACCTGGAAGTTATTTGAACCGCGTGAACAGAAAAACATAAATTTACATGAAAAAGGAGAAAGCGATTATGAAGAACGTTCCTATGAAAGGCATCATCACCCCCATCCTGACCCCCATGAACCCCGATGAGACCGTGAACCTGGAAGTCCTCCGCCAGCAGATCGAGCGTCTGATCCAGGGCGGCGTCCACGGCATCTTCCCCATTGGCACCAACGGCGAGGCCTACGCACTGTCCTTTGACGAAAAGCTGGCCATCATCGAGACCTGTGTGGATCAGGTCAAGGGCCGTGTTCCCGTTTACGCAGGTACCGGCTGCATCACCACCCGCGAGACCATTGAGCTGAGCAAGCGTGCTGCCGACCTGGGTGCCGACATCTTGTCCATCATCACCCCCAGCTTCGCCGTGGCTTCTCAGAAAGAGATGTACGACCACTACGTGGAAGTGGCAAAGCATGTGGATGTTCCCATCGTGCTGTACAACATCCCCGCACGTACCGGCAACAAGCTGCTGCCCGAAACCGTTGCCAAGCTGGCAAAGGACGTTGATGTCATCATGGGTGCCAAGGATTCCAGCGGCGATTGGGACAACCTGCAGGCTTATATCCGCCTGACCCAAGATCTGGATAAGGGCTTCAAGGTCCTGTCCGGCAACGACTCCCTGATCCTGAAGTCCCTGCAGGCCGGCGGTGCAGGCGGCATTGCTGGCTGCTCCAACGTTTACCCCCATGTCCTGTCCTCTATCTACAACCTGTTCGTGGAAGGCAAGATCGAGGAAGCACAGGCCGCTCAGGATTCCATCGCAAGCTTCCGTGCCGTGTTCAAGTACGGCAACCCCAACACCGTCGTCAAGAAGGCCGCTGCTCTGCTGGGCAACCCCGTGGGCGAGTGCCGCCGTCCCTTCTCCTACCTGAGCGAAGAGGGCACTGAGGCCCTGCGCAAGGTGCTGGAAGAGAACAAGGCAAAGGGCATGGCCTGATCTGAAAACAGGAGGGAACAAGGATGGAGCGTCCTATCGTTGGTATTTCTATGGGCGACCCCTTTGGCAATGGACCGGAGATCACCGTGAAGGCGCTGAACGATCCGGAGGTCTACAAGACCTGCAAGCCGCTGGTGGTGGGGGATCGCTCTTGCATGGAATATGCACTGGCCGTGTCCCAAAAGGTCAACGGCATCGACCTGAAGCTGAATCTGGTGGAAAGCCCCGCACAGGGCCGCTATGAGTACGGCACCATTGATCTGATCGATCTGGGCATCGTGCCCAAAGACAAGATCCCCGATACGCTGGCAGAGGAGCACCCGAAGGCCTTTGACGTAGGCCCCTGCGCTCTGGGCGGCGAGGCAGCCTTCCAGTATGTGGTCAAGGTCATCGACTTGGCTATGAAGAAAGAGATCCAGGCCACTGTGACCAACGCCCTGAGCAAGGAAGCCATCAATATGGCAGGCCACCACTACTCCGGCCACACTGAGATCTATGCCGAGTACACCGGAACCAAGAAATACGCCATGATGCTGGCTCACCACGATTTCCGTGTGGTCCACGTTTCCACCCATGTGTCGCTGCGGGAAGCATGCGACCGGGTGAAGAAGGCCCGCGTGCTGGAAGTTATCGAGATCGCTGACAAGGTCTGCAAGGATATGGGCATTGAGCATCCGAAGGTGGCTGTGGCCGGTCTGAATCCCCACTGCGGTGAGAACGGACTGTTCGGCAGGGAGGAAATCGAGGAGATCAAGCCCGCCATCGATGCTGCCAAGGCCGAGGGCATTGATGCTATCGGCCCCTGCCCCCCGGACAGTGTATTCAGTCAGGCCATCGGCGGCTGGTACGATATCGTGGTGGTCATGTACCACGATCAGGGCCACATCCCCATCAAGACTGTCGGCTTTGTGTATGACCGCGAGAAGCAGTCTTGGAAGGCCGTGGAGGGTGTGAATATCACTCTGGGCCTCCCCATCGTCCGTGTCAGCGTGGACCATGGCACAGGCTATGCACTGGCGGGTACCGGCACCAGCAACGAGCTGAGTTTGGTGAATTCCATCGCATACGCCGCAAGCTTCGGAAAAAACAGGACCTGAAGGAGAAACACTATGAAATTTGTTATGACGCAGTCGATCTGCCCGGAAGGCATCGAAAAGCTGAAGGCTGACACCAACGGTCAGGTCGAGATCATTGCAGAAGATAATCCGGACCCCAATAACTACTTGGACGACATGCAGGATGCCGACGCCCTGATCGTCCGCATCGCAAAGTGCGATGCCCATGCCATTGAGAACAGTCCCAAACTGAAGGTCATTGGCCGTACCGGTGTGGGCTACGACTCCGTGGACGTGAAGAAAGCCACTGAACTGGGCATCCCCGTGGTGATCACCCCGGGTGCCAACAACCGCAGCGTGGCAGAACATGCCGTGGCTATGATGTTTGCCCTCTCCAAGAACCTCTATGAGGGTCAGGTGGAGACCGAGAAGGGCAACTGGGAGATCCGCGGTGCCCACAAGGCCTTCGAGCTGGAAGGCAAGACCGTGGGTGTCATCGGTCTGGGTGCCATTGGCCGCGAGACCGCAAAGATCTGTCAGGGCGTGGGTATGAAGGTGGCCGGTTACGACCCCTTCATGAGTCAGGACAAGATCGAGGCTCTGGGTGCTGAGTATTACGCCGATTACAAGGAGCTGCTGAAGGTGGCCGACATCGTCACCGTCCATGTGCCCCTGACCGACCAGACCCGCGACATGATCGGTGCAGCCGAGCTGGCTACCATGAAAAAGACCGCTCTGGTTATCAACTGCAGCCGCGGCGGCATCGTGAATGAAGCCGACCTGTGCGCAGCACTGCGGGCAGGCACCATTGCCGGTGCTGGCACCGACGTGTTCTGCAACGAGCCGCCCAAGCCCGATGATCCGCTGCTGAACACCCCCAACCTGATCGTCAGTCCCCACTCCGCTGCACAGACCCGCGAGGCCGTGATCAAGATGGCCAATATGTGCGTGGACGGCTGCCTGGCCGTTATCCGCGGCGAGAAGTGGCCCTTCGTGGCAGATAAGAAGGTCTACGATCATCCCAAGTGGGCTGATAAGTAAAAGGACAGCCGCAAAATCAAAACAGAAAGAAGGGAAAGCATGAGCGATTACAATCCTCGCACGCGCTATGAACATTATTACGTTCGGCAGGCCCGATTGGAGGGCCGGGATGAATTGCAGCATCGTTACCCGGATGACTTTTATGTAAAACCTTTCCGAATTGCCGGAAATGTTTACTACATCGGCAACAAGGCAGTATGTTCCCATCTGATCGATACCGGCGCAGGCCTGATCGTGATCGATACAAGCTACCCTGAACTGGATCATCTGCTGATCAATTCGATCTGGGAAGCCGGATTCAATCCCAAAGATATCAAAATTGTGCTCCACACCCACCTGCACTACGACCACTTTGGCGCGACCAACACGCTGACCAAAATCTACGGCGCAAAGGCCTATGTAGGCAAGGATGAATGGGAGAGCGTACAGCGCAAGCCGGAGCTTGCGGTGATCCCGCAGGACAAATACCTGAGCTACCGGATGATCCACCCGGACGTTCTGCTGGAGGACGGCGACGAGATCCGGCTGGGTAACACCGTGATCCATTGTGTGGAAACTGTCGGCCATACCGAAGGAACCATGTCGTTCTTCTTTGACGTTGAAGATGGCGGAAAGGTCTGGCACGCAGGCACCTTTGGCGGAGCAGGCTTCATTACCATGTACAAAGAGTTCTTTGTCCGGTATGGTCTGCCCGACCTGCAGCCTGCATTCCTCTATTCGCTGGAACTGATGAAACAGCAAAACGTACAGCTGGTTCTGGGAAACCATCCGGCCCCCAATCACATCCTGCAAAAGATGGAAAAGCTCCTGAAAGACCCGGAAGGGGAAAACCCGTTCATTGACCCGACTGGTCAGGACTGGCAGAACTATCTGGCTTGGGTAGAAGCAGAGTTCCATCAGTTTATGGCAGACGGACGCTGAGCCGTTTGTACAAAAATAGGGAGAACAGCTTATGAAATACGAAAAATACAATAAGGGGAAGAACGACCTGTTCAGCGGCATCGTTCTGGGTGGCTTTGCCATTGCCTACCTGATCGGTGCTGCAATGATCAAGATCCCCAAGATGCTTTCTGCATCGCTCCTCAACGCCTCGTCCGTGCCCAAGCTGTGGGGCGTGCTGCTGCTGATCCTCGGCATCGTGCTGATCGTCCGCGGCCTGCGCGTGATGAAGGCGGAAAAGGCAGCGGGCAATGCACCGGAAAAAAAGACCGCATCGGATGCGGCCAAGGGCTTCTGGACCGATAACCGCGCCGTCGTGGAGATGTTCGTGGTGCTGCTGGTCTACATCGCCCTGATCCAGCCGGTGGGCTTCCTGATCTCCACCTTCCTGTTCCTGTTTGCAGAGTTCAATATCCTGACCTACAAAGAGGACCGGAAGCTGGGCTTTTCCGTGGTCTTCGCACTGGTGTGCGCCGTGGGCATTTACGCCATGTTCAAGTACGGCTTCAAGATGCCGCTTCCGCAGGGCATCCTGAAGGGAATCTTTTAAGGAGGGAAGGTACAGATTATGTTGATGGAAGGTTTTTCCATGGTTCTGAGCGACCCGTTAAGCGTCGTTCTGGTGGCCTTGGGCACTCTGGTCGGCACTATCTTCGGTGCCATCCCCGGTCTGACGGCTACCATGGCCGTTACGATCTGCCTGCCCATGACCTTTGCAATGAGTGACAGCCGCGCCACTGCCCTGCTGATGGCTCTGTACATCGGCGGTATTTCCGGCGGTCTGGTCTCCTCGATCCTGCTGAATATCCCCGGTACGCCCGCCTCGATGGTCACCGCCTTCGACGGCGCGCCCATGGCCCGCAAGGGTGAGGGTGCCAAGGCACTGGGCACCGGCATTTTCTTCTCGTTCCTGGGCACCATTTTTGGTCTGATCGCTCTGATCATCATTGCACCGTATCTGGCTGCAGTGGCCATCAAGTTTGGTGCATTCGAGTACTGCGCTCTGTCCATCTTCTCCCTGTCGCTGGTCATCTCGCTGGCCGGCAAGGATATGGTCAAGGGTTTGGCAGCCGCCCTTCTGGGCGTCATGTTCTCCACCTTCGGCATCTCCACCTTCGACAGCATCGTCCGCTACGATTTCGGCAGCGTGAACATGCAGTCCGGCTTCCAGCAGCTGGTGGTCCTGATCGGCCTGTACGCCATCCCTGAAGTGGTAGGTGTTGCCCAGAAGGTGGTAAAGCCCAAGGTCATCATGAAGCAGAACACCACCGTGGATAAGATCCATGGTCTGGGCTTCTCCTGGCAGGAGTTCAAGAGCCAGATCGGCAACTTCTTCATCGCAGCCGGCATCGGCACCGGCATCGGCATCCTGCCCGGCATCGGCGGCGGTACGGCAGGCATCATGTCTTACACCACCATCAAGAACCGCTCCAAGACCCCTGAAAAGTTCGGCACCGGCATTATGGACGGTATCGTTGCTTCGGAAACTGCAAACAACGCTGCCATCGGCGGCGCAATGATCCCCCTGCTGACCCTCGGCATCCCCGGCGACGGCATCACCGCCATCCTGCTGGGCAGCCTGATCATCCACGGCATCGCCCCTGGTCCGCTGATCTTTGAGAAGAGCGGCGCACTGATGTACTCCATCTACCTGATCATCGGCCTGTCCTCCCTGTTCATGATGATCTTCATGCTGTTCGGCATCAAGGGCTTCGTCAAGATCCTTTCCGCTCCGCAGGGCCTGCTGATGCCCATCATCCTGTGCATGTGCTGTGTGGGTGCCTTTGGCTGCTCCAACCGCATGTTCGATGTCTGGTGCCTGCTGATCTTCGGCCTGATCGCTGTTGTCATTCGCGCCATGGGGCTGCCCATCATGCCCGTGGCCATCGGCTTCATTCTGGGACCCATCTTTGAAAAGAACCTCCGCCGTGCAGAGTCCTTTATGACCAGCGGCCCCGCAGAGCTGCTGCATCACCCCATCGCTCTGGTCATTCTGGTGATCACCGTTGTGATGATCGTCTTCAGCCTGCGTTCCAACAAGCGTGCTGCCGAGCGTGAGGCTGCGGCTGCCGCTGCCGAGGAGCAGGAGTGATCCGAATACATACCAGACGCTTGTTGTGCAGCGTCTGTCAAGAAACACAAGAAGAAAGGAAATTACCATGAAAAAGATCTCGCGTCGTTCGTTCCTGTCCGCTATGGGTATTGTGGGTGCCGCTGCTGCCCTGACCGCCTGCGGCGGTTCTTCCAGCTCCACTGCTGCTTCTTCCTCTGCTGCTTCTACCGGCAGCAGCACCGCAGCCGCTGCTGGCAGTGCTGAAAAGCCAGCAGATTACCCCAATACCTCTGTAACTTTGGTGGTTGGCTTCAACCCCGGCGGTGACTCCGACCTGAACAACCGCCTGATGGCACAGTATGTGGAGCCTGAACTGGGCCAGTCCATTGCCGTGACCAACATGGCCGGTTCCAACAGCTCTGTTGCACTGACCCAGTACCAGAGCACCCCCACCGATGGCTACACCATCCTGGGCACCAATACCAGTGCTCTGGTCAACAACTACGCTTCCGGCACCTGCCAGTACAGCTATGAAGACTTTGAGGTCGTTGCAGTCTTTGGCCGTGGCGCAGGCGAGATGCTGTTCGCCAATAAGGCTTCCGGCATCACCTCCATGGAAGACCTGCTGGAGAAGTCTAAGGCCAACCCTAACACCATCAAGATGGGCATGTCCTCCGGCGGCAACACCCATGTTTACGCTCTGCTGCTGCAGCAGGCCGGCTTCGAGTGCAACATCGTTGACGGCGGCGACGGTTCCGACCGTATCGCAGCTCTGGTGGGCGGCCACGTGGATGTCTGCTTCGTGCCGTACCTGACCGCAAAAGAGTACATTGAGAACGGCGATGTTGTGCCTCTGTGCACCATCGGTGACCGCTGCTCCGCTCTGCCGGACACCCCCTCCATCAACGAGAACGGCTACGTGAAGAACAACTTCAATGGCTGCTATGTCTGGCTGGCCCCCAAGGGCACCGATGCAGGCATCGTTTCCTACCTGGCATCTCTGTGCGAGGATGTTTGCAACAATAACGAAAAGTATGCCGAGGATCAGAGAGCAATCAATTTCAACGACCCGTTTGTCGTGACCGGTCAGGATGCTCTGGATTTCCTGGCTGAGCTGCAGCAGACCGCAATTGACAACGTTGCCGTTCTGGGCTGATCCTGAAAGATTGCGTTTCTCCTTACCTTGGTCATACCAGCATTAAAAAGCGAAAGAACGGCCTGAGTTCTGTACTGCACAGGATTCAGGCCGTTCGGGCTTATTGTGTGGGAGGGCTTGTACGCCTTTACCAACATTTTCGTCCGGCAAAGCATTGGTATGATGTGGTCTATGTTTTCACCCTGTCCGAAGTAAAGGAAGCGGCACATTTTTCCAAAATGTGGAATCCGATATAATCGTTTGATAGCGGTAGGTTTGAACTGGTGGGAGAAATAGTTTTAAGTTGTTGTTAAGCTGTTATTTTCCCTATTGCAATCCGTTGCAAAGTATGGTATATACATTATACGAAACGTTGCTCTGATGAACGTATTACCGTTCAATGATGTATAAATGGAGGTGCTTGCCATGACTGCCGTAATCTACGCCCGCTATTCATCGGATAACCAGCGCGAAGAATCCATTGAAGGCCAGATTCGTGAGTGCACCGCCTATGCAGAGAAGAACGATTTCACCGTGGTCAAGCACTATATTGACCGAGCAATCTCTGCTAAGACCGATAACCGTCCGCAGTTCCAGCAGATGATTAAGGACAGTGAACGTGGTCTGTTCGATACCATTATTGTCTGGAAACTCGACCGTTTCGCCCGAAACCGCTACGACAGTGCCCGGTACAAGACCCAACTGAAGCGGAACGGTGTGAAGCTGGTGTCGGCAACGGAAGTCATTTCGGCTGGCCCGGAGGGTATCATTCTGGAATCGGTGCTGGAAGGTTATGCCGAATACTACTCGGCTGATCTGTCTGAAAAGGTTGTGCGCGGCATGACGGAGAACGCCCTCAAGGGCGTGTATAACGGTGGTACGGTTCCGTTTGGTTATGTGATTGACGCAACTCGGCATTACCAGCCTGACCCGCTGTTGGCTCCTTATGTGGAGCAGACATTCCAGAAGTATGCAGATGGCGCGACCATGACTGACCTGCGTGATTGGTTGAAAGAGCATAACATTAAAAATACGCTGGGTGGGGAAATGTCCTATAATACCATTCAGCGGATGCTGAGTAACCGCCGATACATCGGCGAATTACGCCTGCGGGATGTGGTACAGCCCAATGCGATTCCGGCTCTGGTATCGGAGGACTTGTTCAACAAGGTGCAGGAAAAGCTGGTGAAAAACAAAAAAGCCCCTGCCCGTCATAAGGCAGAGGAAAGCTATCTGCTTACCACCAAGCTGTACTGTGGCAAGTGTGGTGCATTGATGTTCGGTGAAAGCGGTGTCAGCCATACCGGAAAGGCGCATCATTATTATAAGTGCGCCACCGCCAAGAAGAAAAAGACCTGCGACAAAAAGACCGTGCGAAAGCAATGGCTGGAAGATTTGGTGGTCAACGAAACCATGAAACTGGTAGAAGATGATGCTTCCATGAACGCCATCATCGCCAAAGTCATGGAACTTCAAAATCAGGAAAGCACCGATTTGCCCATCTATGAAAAGCAGTTGAAGGAAACGGAAGTCGGCATCACCAATATGCTGAATGCCATCCAGATGGGCATTCTGACCAGCTCCACCAAGGAGCGGCTGGAAGCGCTGGAAGAACAGCGGAAGGAACTGCAAGCCCGCATTGCAGAGGAACGGCTGGCAAAACCGAAGATGAAAGAAGAATTCGTCCGGTTCTGGCTGCTCCGTTTCCGCAAGCTGGATATGACCCAGCCGGAGCAGCGGCAGGCACTGGTGGATACCTTCATCAATGCCATCTATCTCTACGATGATAAGGTCCTCATTACCTTTAATTATAAGGAAGGTACAGAAACGGTCGCTTTCGGGGAAGCCGTGAAAGCGGAGAAAAGTTCGGATATGAGTGCGCGAGGTGCACCAGATATTGAACGTCAGATCGTAAGATTTGGCGTTCTTTTTTGTTATGTAACCCCGAAAAATCGGGGCTTGCACGGTCAATGCACGGTTGGTGTTTTCATAGGAATCCTCTGCATGGGCTGGAATTACTTTGAAATGCGTGGTAAATTTTGCATTAGGTCAGCAGAGCCAGACGGAGTTGCGCCTTTACTTCGGAGTCTGCATTCTTCAGCAGTTCCAGCAGAGCGGTCATAGAAATGGTCGGTTCGCCTGCGGCGGGCACAGCCTGCGGGCTGGGGCTTTCCTATTTGGCGTAGAAACCTTCCTCAAACTTCTTGCCCAGTTCTACACGAGAGGACTTCTGGATATGCGCATAGGTGTTCACCAGCATATCTGCCGTAGCGTGTCCAGTGGTTCCCTGAACGGCCTTCACATCGCCGCCGGAGATCATCAGCTGATAAGTCGCACCGGAATGCCCTTACGGTATAATTACGACAAACCGGAAAAGCCCCGTATATCAAGGGTTTTCGGTTATCTGGCAAGGTTTTTCATCCTTTTCCAAACCGAAAAATCGAGCCGCGAAGTAGTTATATCGTAGGGGGTGTTATAGTAACGACAAAAACTAAATACCGTTTGGGCGGGCTGTCAGCCCGTCCAAGAAATCAGGACATTTCCTCTGAAAAGAAGAAATGTCC
>OWJI01001386.1_pt1 | contig 15023 bp, 8 predicted proteins | sample 1732541 | NCBI WGS metagenome assembly OWJI01 (sample SAMN05065727, study PRJEB22554) | human gut metagenome | biome: ENVO:2100002; feature: ENVO:00000062; material: ENVO:00002003 | host: Homo sapiens | place: USA
GCATGTCTCGTGGGCTCGGAGATGTGTATAAGAGACAGGAATAAAGAAGCTCCCCTGGTACGTAAGTTCGTGCGGAATGTGTATCGCCGTGTATCTGATACATTGGGCGTGGAGCGCTATCAATCGGTGCCGCTGTATCTGCCCGCTGATACTTTGGTGCCCGAACGTTATGGTAGAGACGGTACTATCGCTTATCTGAAAGGCGAGGAGGGAAGTTTTTACCGGATATTACCCGCCACTTTTGAAGAAGAATGGCTGGCACCACGCAGTTATCTGAAACAATTGCCGGATAGCACCGTCTTTAATCATGTGATTTTTGTCGACCGCCTGGATCAGAATATTACTACTTTGGAACATGTCTCGGAAGGTGAGTGGAAGATACGTAGCATGAATCCCGCCACTACCGGAATGCATGCTCCACCCTATGCTCAGGAAACCCCATTGGGAATGTATCTGCTTCAACAGAAGAAAACGCGTATGGTGTTCCTGAAAGATGGTTCGGCGGAGACAGGAGGCTATGCCCCCTATGCCAGTCGTTTTACGAACGGAGCTTATATTCACGGAGTGCCGGTGAATGCGCCGCGTACAAGTATGATTGAGTATAGCTGGTCGTTGGGAACCACTCCACGTTCGCATATGTGTGTGCGCAATGCTACTTCACATTCCAAGTTCGTTTTCGATTGGGCGCCTACCGAACGATCTTTGGTTGTGGTGATTGAATAGTGAATCCTCATTTTTAACTATCTGTGTGATAGGTGTCTGGAGAAAAAATTGTAATTTAGCAGCCGTTATTTCTCTGGCTAAAGTTTTATGTTGCGATTTATTGTATTCATTTTATTCTTATTTCTTCCTTGTACCTTGTTTCTGGGCGGCAAGTCGTCAGATAACATTCCAGACTCTGCTGAAAGGACTGCTGCATCTGATGTTGAGGCTTATGCGAGCTTATACCGTTCCATGCAGTTGGAAGGAGTTGTCAACTGGAAAGCTTTCCGGCAGGCTGTAGCAGGTTATTATAAAATAGACAATCGCAAACGGGAGGTGTTGACATTGATAGACTTTTCCCGTCCTTCTACCGTAAAACGTCTTTTTGTATTTGACATGAGGGAACGTAAAGTACTTTTCTCATCGGTTGTTTCCCACGGAAAGAATAGCGGTGATAATTATGCCACTTCCTTTTCCAACGAATATGGTTCCTACAAAAGTTCACTGGGGTTCTATCTTACAGAATCTACTTATCAGGGAAAGAATGGGTATTCGCTTATTTTGAATGGTTTGGAAAAAGGAATCAACGACCGGGCCCGTGAGCGTGCCATTGTGATGCATGGGGCGGCTTATGCCGATCCTTCGGTAGTCAGCAGAGGAGGACGTTTGGGAAGAAGCTTTGGCTGTCCGGCTGTTCCGCAAAAACTTTCCCGTCCTATCATTGATGCCATTAAAGGAGGAAGTGTGATGTATATCTATGCTGAAACTCCTGATTATCTGGCACACAGTTCAGTCTTAAAAGATGCAGACGGACTGTAGTTTAATTCTTTTCATTACGAAGCATATTTTTGACGTTTGTCAATTCCTGTAATCTTATCTTTTCATACCTTTGCGTGCAATTTTCAGAGGATTAATTTATGGCAACATCAAGAGAAATGACGGCAGGACGCGCATTGCCGTTGATATTCAATTTCACTATGCCTCTGTTGATGGGAAACCTGCTACAACAGACATACTCTCTGGTCGACGCGGCAATCGTAGGAAAATTCTTGGGTATTAATGCACTGGCCTCGGTAGGAGCAAGTACTTCGGTAGTTTTCCTTATTCTTGGTTTCTGCAATGGATGTTGTGGAGGTTTCGGTATTCCTGTGGCGCAGAAATTCGGAGCGCGGGATTATAGTACGATGCGTCGTTATATATCGGTCAGTTTGCAACTGGCGGCGGTGATGTCGGTAATGATTGCAGTGGTTACGAGTATTCTGTGTGGGGATATCCTGCTGATGATGCGTACACCGGATATCATATTCCAGGATGCCTACTATTATTTATTGATAACGTTTATCGGAGTTCCCTGTACTTTCTTTTATAATTTGTTGTCCAGCATTATTCGTGCTTTGGGCGATAGTAAGACGCCTTTCTGGTTTCTGCTGTTCTCAGCTGTACTTAATATTTTGCTTGATTTGTTCTGTATCTTGGTGCTGGATTGGAGAGTGGCGGGAGCTGCCATCGCTACGGTCTTTTCACAAGGCGTATCGGCTGTGTTGTGCTATGGATACATGATGCGCCGTTTCGATATATTGCGGGGAACACCGGATGAGCGGAAGTTCAACGGTGCTCTGGCACGGAGATTGATGTATATCGGTGTACCTATGGGATTACAATTCTCGATTACCGCTATCGGAAGTATCATGTTGCAAAGCGCCAACAATGCATTGGGAACTGCTTGTGTAGCAGCTTTTACGGCTGCCATGCGCATCAAGATGTTCTTTATGTGCCCGCTTGAAAGTCTGGGCATTGCTATGGCTACTTATACTGGACAGAATTATGGTGCGGGCAAGCCCGAACGTATTTGGATGGGAGTAAAGGTAAGTGCGTTAATGATGATTATTTACTGGGCATTTACGTTCTGCGTATTGATGCTGGGTGCACGTACGTTTGCCTTGCTTTTTGTGGAAGCGTCTGAACTGGAAATCTTAAAGGACACGGAGTTGTTCCTGCATATTTCCGTGTCCTTCTTCCCGGTTTTGGGACTGCTTTGTATTCTGCGATATACCATCCAGGGAGCGGGATATACCAATCTTGCTATGCTTTCCGGAGTTTCCGAAATGATAGCGCGTGTGCTGGTCAGTCTTTATGCAGTGCCCGCTTTCGGCTATCTCGCGGTCTGCTTCGGTGATCCGACGGCATGGATTGCGGCTGTCCTGTTCCTGGTGCCGGCATTTATTTTTGTATATCGGAGGTTGCTCCGGATGAGGAGAGAACAGTGAGTATAATTCCCGTACCTCCTCCCGGTGCCTGTGCTATTTGCAGGGTCGATTCACCGGTTACTTCCTGTTCTTCTATTATCATCGGATACGGGTTGGTACGATAATCAGCCTTATCTCCATCTCTGTAGATAACAGCCTTATATCGTTTTCCTTTATCCAGAAAGGAGAGGGGGAGTTGCATCTCCCGAGGTTGTTCATTAGTGATGCTTCCTATGAACCAACGTCCGCTGCTTCCGCGTTCTTTACGGGCAATTGTCACATATTCGCCTATTTTAGCTTCGGGTACTATGGTTTGTTCCCAAGTAGTAGGGCAGGCGGTGATAAATGAAAACGGTTCAGGGTTCCGTTCGTAGTTTTCTATTTCATCGGAGGCCATTTGCAGGGGACTGTATAACACAACGGATAAAGCCAATTGTTTGGCAAGCGTTGTTTGTACACGCGTCTGAGGCAACACCGGATTTTCGAAGCGGAAAGTGCCGGGGGTGAAATCCATGGGACCTGCCAGCCCACGGGTGAAGGGAATGATGGTAGTGTGTACGGGAGGATTGCCGCCATCTTTGTCCCAGGCATCCCATTCCTGCCCTCGTACACCTTCTTGTGTCATCAGATTTGGGAAGGTGCGTTGCAGTCCGGTGGGCATCACGGGTTCGTGATTGTCAATCATAATATGCTTGTCGGCTGCCAGTTCAATAACTTTCCGGTAGTGACGTACACCAAACTGGCTGCTGTGTCGCTCTTTGCCATCCAACAGTTTGCCTACATAGCCTGTTTTGACTATTTGCACGCCGTGATCTTTATATAAATTGAAGGCTGCTTCTATTTGGTTTTCATAATCAGATACCCAGCCGTCCGTTTCATGATGGCCGATAAGCGTTACGCCTTTGGAAGCGGCATAGTCGGTGATCTGTTTCAGGTCAAAGTCAGGATACGGTTCGGTAAAGTTGAAATGATAAGTATCCCAACCTTTGTTCCAACCTTCAATAAGTACTCCCTGAAAACCGTGTCGGGCGGCAAAGTCTATATGCCGCAGTGCATTGGCAGTGGTAGCGCCGTGGCGTGGGCCTGTGTGCCAGGTGTGTTTATGCATGTGGTAAGTCCACCAGATTCCAATGTATCTTCCGGGTTGTATCCAGGATGTATCTTGAATGCGGCAAGGCTCGTTCAGATTCAGCATAAGGCGCGACAGGAGTAAATCACCTGCGCTTTCAGCAACAATCATCGTACGCCAGGGAGTGACACCGGGAGCTTTCATAAAAACTTTTTCTCCCGTAGACCATGGAGTGAGATTGGCTTTCAGGGTCATACTACCTTCTTTAGGGATAAGATTCATGGCTGCATAATCTGTCAGATTGGCTTCATGGATACTCAGGAAAAGTCCGTCATTGGTTTCCATAGTGAGCGGTGTGCTTACCCAACCGAGTTTACTGACAGGAGCTGCCTCGTAGAGTGCTTCATAAAAATGTGCTTCATGAGGTATGGACCAGGCTTTATGATCACCGGTCAATGCAAACTCTGTAAGTTCATCCATGATCACAAAGTCTTTTAATGCTTCCTGTTCCGGAAATTCGTAGCGGAAGCCGAACCCGTCATTGAACAGCCGGAACACAACATTGAATTTTCGTTTGTGTGCGGATGTTTCCTGTACATGAATGGTCATCTCATGATAGTTGTTTTCTACAATCCGGTCTTCTCCCCAGATTTGTTCCCATGTCCCGCTGAATGAATGATGAAGAGCTTCTGTTATTTCCAGATGGTCAGCAAGTGTATCTTCTTTCAGGATAAATCCGAGGCGTGACTTATCGAGTATGGGCTTTCCATTTCGTGAGAGTTCATAATAGAGTTTTCCGTTTTCTGTTTCTACATGCAGGCAGAGATTACCATCGGGAGAACCTACAGAGAGTTGCGATGCCGGATTGCAACCTGTGCAGAGGAAAACGATAAAGCTTACCCATAGCAGAGAATAATTAGGAAGTCTTTTCATGATTTCTTTCTTATTTTTATATAGTCCAGTTCAAAGCATCCGCCTTTGGACGTACTGTTCTGAATGATTATATAATTAATACCGTTTTGCAGGGATATTTCTGTCTCCGCAGTTTGCCAGGCTGTTTTGTCAGCCTGTGCAGGAAGTTGCAACCATTTCTCTATCGCCACATCATTGACGGTGATCAAAGCCACTGCGTCTGCTACTCCTGTATTTCGATATCTGATTTCCAGCGGATAGTCCCCCGTTTGGGGAACTTCCACTGCAAAGAGTACATTGGCGCCGGGGTTTTCCAGTCCTGTGACGTAGCCGGCACCACTGTAAGTATTCTCTTGTTTGCCATCGTTATCCTGTCTGGAATCGGATTCCTTGCAGGATAACAGGAGACAAGCCATTAGTAATAGATTGTAGTACTTCATTTACTTGATTGATTTTGCTCCACCCCTTACGGAAGCTGTTTCTGCTTCTATTTTCAGGGTGTTGTGTTGAATACGGATTACTTTACATTCATGGGGTCGCAATTCTACGATGTATGTTCCCGACATACCTCCCAAGTCTTTGCGTTCCCATAAATCCCGTACATTGACGGCTTGCCCGTCTTCAATGCCCAGTTCACGATGGAAGTCAATGCTGCGTGTCTGTGGAGTACTTTCACGGTTGAATAATCCTACCACCCAATCTCCGTTAGGCAACTGGCCGATCCAGCGGGAACTGTTCGCAGCATCCCGAAAGTCGTAACTCAATGGTTTGGCGGCAAAACCGAGACTGTTCAACTCGTTCATTTCCGGATTCTGGTAAACCCAGGCGTGATCTCCAATCGTATCATACTGGTCGGCAATGGCAAGTGCAGAACCTCCCATAATCATCAGCGAGAAAAGGAAGCGGCGCTCGTTGTCATTTGCCAGTTTATTCATACGCATAAAGTCACCGTCCAGTATCATTTGCCCTCGTGCACCGACATCGGCAAAACCAATGAATCCGTCGAAAGCATTGCCGAATTGCGGCCAGTGGTCTTTCTGCTGCCCGCGGCGGCGGTTGCTGACAAAGTCCCAGTCACCGTCGAAGCAGTCATCGTCAATGCGTATCATATCCCCGTATTTCAATTCCGTCTTGGCATGATTATAACAATGAGGCATCACAAGACTGAGGAAAAGATCATCTCCGGCAGCTTCGGCAATCCATGCCAATGCTTGTTCGTAGCGGCGGGTGCCATAGTTGGTTTCATAGTTTTCCAGGAAATCTATGCGAAGATAGGTGACGCCCATTTCCTTGAAATAGCGGACATAATTCTGAATCCATTCTTTGGCTCCCGGCTTATCCACATCCACCCAATACAGAGGATCGTTGAACGATTTGTATCCCACAATGTCTCGGGTACGGTAAGAAGTTCCTTTTACAGGCAGGTTCTGTTCATAGGCGGCACGGGTCAGCCACATGGGGTTGTAATAGACTCCCATCTTCATGTCCCGTTCTTGCAGGTATCGGGCCCAGTAGCTGAAACCGTTTTTCCAGTCACTGTTGTACTTGGTGATATAGCCGTTCTCATTGACGGTTTGTGCAGCTTCTATCCATCCGTCATTGCAGATCATGTCGTAACCGTAGGGCTTGAAAGTCTTCTCCATCCAGTCGATGTTTGCTTTCCAGCGCTCCTCACTGAGAGGAACGTTGGTTACAAAACACTCTTCGTAGGCAATCCAGTATCTGGGTCCCGTGCCGTGACGGGTGAAGGGACTGTCACGGGCTACGGAGGAGTGAGGACAAAATGACAAGAAGATGGTTGCGAGTCCGAGTATCCATTTTGTATAGTTCATGGCAATCATGTTTTGAGGTTAATTGATTTTTTCAACTTTGAGTTTCAGGGTCTTTGTATTGACTGTCAGTTTGTACTTTCCGTCGCTTCCTTCGGGGATGCCCCAGAAGTGGTCGCGCAGGTTGCCTTCCATTTCTGAACATTTAAACATGGGGTATTCTCCGGGTGTCACAATCTTGACATTTCCGTTGTAATCCACGCTTTCGGGTACCAGATAATTGACTTTATCCCAGTCTCCCTTTTCAAGGATGAACTTGAATTGTTTGTTTTCTTCACTATAAACCAGGTTTACTTCTGCCTTATATACATTGGCATACAGTGGGTCGGGTACTAATCCGGTTGCACTGCCCGAATCCCATCCGAAAGCACTTCCCAAGCCATAAATCGTCTTTATCTCCGGTTCCGGCTCTTCGGTTTCGTCACTGATTTTTTCGAGGGTTAGTTTCAGCTTCTTTACGTTCACTGTAATCCGGTAGGTACCGTCGCTTCCTTCGGGTATTCCCCAGAAGTGGTCGCGCAGGTCGCCTGTCATTTCGGAACACATCAGCATGTCGTATTCTCCGGGAGTGATGACTTTTACGGCGGTGCCGTCATCTGTCGAGGTGGGTACCAGGTAACGTACTTTGTCCCAATCGCCTTTTTCAAGGATGAACTTGAATTGCTTGTTCTCTTCGGAGTATTTGATAACTTTATCTATGGTGAATGTATTCGGTTCAGTCAGCTTCAGTTCGGTGGGAGCATTGGAATCCCAACTGAAGATGGTGCCGAGTCCGTACAATTGTGTGTAGTTCTCTACGGGTTCCACTACAACGATTTCTTTATCTTTCTCACATCCGGTCAGCAGGGGGAGGAGGAGGAAGATGAAAATGAGTTTATTTATTACTTTCTTCATGATAATCTTATTATTTGTTATGTGATTAAATAACTTCGGTGATAGACTTTGCACGGAAAACAGCGTAACTAAACTATGCTGTTCCTATAGGTTGTCATATCATCATCCGTATTGATGATAGTCATCATCCGTATTGATGGTAGCCATCATCCGTATTGATGGTAGTCATCATCCGTATTGATGGTAGGAATCATTGGCATTGATTGTGGGAATCATTGGCATTGATTCTAGGAATCATTGGCATTGATTGTAGGAATCATTGGCATTGATTCTATGCCGAGTCATATACTGAGGCATGCTCATTCTAATTGTAACCCGGGTTCTGCTCAAGTGTATGATCCGCTCCCATCATATCCCGTGGGATAGGGAAGATATCCCAGTGTGAATCTGCATCGGGTTTCTTGTCCCACCATTCTTCCGTACAGTACAGTCCCCAGCGGATAAGATCGGTCCGGCGGCGTCCTTCGGCAAGGAATTCACGTCCCCATTCATCGTAAAGCTCGTCTTGCGTCAGGGTTACTGCACCTTCGGGCTTGTACAGGTATTCTGCCCATGTATCTTGCGGATAGTTACGTTTACGTACCGTATTCAGCAGCCGGGCAGCTCCGTCCACATCGTTTGCTTTGAACTTACATTCCGCCAATGAGTAGTAGATTTCCGCCAGACGAATTTCATTGTAATCGGCTTCGCGCTTCCCTGCGTCTTCGTCGCTGTAGATGGGATACTTCACAAAATGCCATCCGGAGTTATGGTCGCCGGTATTCATGTTTGAAGTGCGGTCGGCGGGAAGTTGATCCGGAGCGAGTTCGTGAAATACTCCTACCTGGTCGCGGATGTAGATTTCATATCCTCCTACGGGAGAAGTCACTTTCTTTTGGGTGCCGTCATCGGCGATATAAGGCAGGTAGCCATAAAGGAACATACCTTCACGGGTACTGTTGCCCAGATTCCGGTACATGGTCAGGCGATAATCTTTCGGATATTTCTTGAATTTGCTGACAAACTTGCCGAGTTTGAAGTTATATTCATTATTATTCAGGTCGAGACTGGGTTGCAAGGCATATTTGGTATTGAAGTCTCCTTGCTTGAAAGCGCCGAAGTAGAAACGTGCATTGACAGGGACAGCCCACCAGTATGTATCGCCCGTATAGTGCCAGTAACTACGCCCGTAGGACGACGGGAAAGCAAAGATGGTTTCGTTGCATCGGTCGTTTGTCCAGTCGAATACTTCGTCCCAGGTCTTTCCCAGTTCGTAGAAGCCATAGTCACCGTCCAGAATGTTTTGGGCGTATGTGGCGCATTCCGTATATTTAGAAGTTCCGATCCATTTCTCCGCGTTCAGATAGAGGCGCACTAACAATGCGGCTGCACCGGCTTTGGTCCACTGTCCTTGTGCTATCCCGTTGCCGGCATTACCGTTCTTGGCTGGTAGTGCTTCGATAGATGTTTTCAGTTCCGTTTCGATAAAGTTGAACAGTTCCTGCGGTGTCACTTGTCCGACGGAGTTCTTGCTCTGGTCCAGGCTGACAGCTAACGGTACATTGCGGAAAGCATCCAGCAGACGGATGTAGAACCATGCGCGTAAAGCCTTGTTCTGTGCGATGAAGTTATCCATCTCCGACTGTGACATGTTGAATTTGGCAGGGTCCAGCTTTTGCAGGTCATCTATGACGGAATTGGCCTGCATGATTCCGGTGAAACAGTTTTCCCATTCACTTTTGATGGATTCATTGTCGGCAGCCCAGGTATGGTAGTGCAGGTATTGCCATTTGGCATTGTCATACCACCAGCCATCGCGTGCCCAGGTACCCAGTTGATCGGCACAACACTCCTGCAACACCTGGCGCGGCCCGATGCTGTAGAATCCATGTTCGAAGGGGCGGAATGTGGCTTTGATAATATCATCCTTTGTATTGTAATAGTTGGTAGACATGATTTGGTCGTATACCGTTTCCGTAAGGTCGGTGCATGCGCTGAGGGAGCCGAGAAGCAATACTCCTGCCAGCGAACCGGTTAATATATTCTTGAGTTTCATATTTCTATTGTTTTTTAAGGTTATACATTTAGAAGTCTAATTGGACACCGAACATGACCTGTGTAGTGGAAGGATAGTACCGGCGGGTACCTTCCGTACCGTTCAGGTTCACACCCGGAGTCAATCCGTTGGTCTGGTAAGTCGAAGGATCTACGCCATTGAAACCTGTAATGGTAGCAAGATTCTTTCCGGTGACGTAGAGGCGGGCACTGTCCAGCCACTTGTTGTTGATTTGGAAAGTGTAGCTCAGGGTTACCATATCGAGCTTCACATAGTCGCCGCGTTCTATGAAATAGTCGGTCAGCACATTCTTACCTTTCTTAATGGCCGCATTCTTGGTATATGCTTTTTTCAGCACATTGCTTTGCATACTGGGAATGCCCCAGTAGAAGTCGTGTACATTGAAGAGGTCGAAGCCGAAAGCACCGCGAAGGAAGATGGTTAATCCCCAGTTCTTATACGTCAAGGTATTGGTCATGGAGGCTGTGAATTTGGGAAGTCCGTTACCGGTTACCCGCTTGTCTTCTTCTTTGGCATCGGATATTTTAATCATCTCCGTATTGTCTTTGTTCCATACTACCCAGTCGCCATCGGCATCGATACCGGCATACTTCCAGGTGTAATAATTACCCAGGCGTTGTCCTTCTTCTATACGTTGCAACTTGCCCGGTTGATTCGGGCTTTCCATATTCGCCAGGTCGTAATAATTCTGTCCGGTGAACTCGTTGTTGGAGAACTTGAGGAACTTGTTCTCATTGGTGGCGCCTACCAGATTGACGGTATAGGTGAAATCTTTCATCTTCACGGCCTGAATATTCAGGTCGACTTCGATACCGGTGTTGCGCATGGTACCTACATTGACAAAAGTGGTAGAGAACAAGTAGGGAGGAACGGGCACATTGTAGTCGCCCAGCAAATCTTGTTGCTTACGGTTGTAGTAATTGACCGAACCGCTCAATATTCCTTTAAACAGACTGAAGTCCACGCCGATGTTCCAGTTTTTACCTTTTTCCCACTTCAGTCCCGGATTAGGATTCTTACCTGCACCCCATACGGTGAAGTATTGGCCGTTGTAGTAGTAACTGCCGAAACTGCTCATGGTAGACAAGGACAGGTAATTGCCGAAATCCTGATTACCGGTTACACCGTAGTCACCACGTATTTTCAAGTCGTCAATCCATATGATGTCTTTCATGAAAGCCTCTTCACTGATACGCCAGCCGGCAGATACGGCGGGGAAGTAACCCCATTTATTGTCATCTCCGAAACGGGAGGAACCTTCGTATCTCAGAGAAGCGGTCATCAGGTAGCGGTTCTTGTAGTCATAACTCAGGCGGCCGAAGAAAGCAATCAGTTTGGAGTCGCTTTTGTTGGTGCCCATTTCGTTGCGTCCTTCTTCCTTGGCCCATTCACCGGAACCGAGGTTGTTGTACAGAAGCCCGTCGGAAGAGAAATCTTTATTGGCGGCATTCAGACCTGAATTCTGGAAGTATTGATACGAGTAGCCTACCATGGCGCGGGCACGGTGTCCCTTCAATTCCATAGCGTAGTTGCCCAGCCATTCAAGACTATGCTGGCGGTATTTGCTGTAAGTGCGGCTGGCTTCTCCTTTATAGTCGTTCTTCATTGCCAGGCGGCTTGTGGAAGGACGGAACCAGTAGTCGAAATTATCCGATTGCTGGTCGGCAAAAGTCAGTTGCGTACTGAGGGAATGAATGGAATGACCGTCTTTGGCGAGTAGAGGAAGTAAGTTTAGCTTTACAGTGGCATCCCAATCCAATAGTTTGGTTTCACCACCGTTTTGTTCCAGCTTCAGTTCTTCTACAGGATTCCATAAGGCTTCCTGTCCGGTGAAGTCAGAGTAAAGATTCGGGTTTTCCGGATCAAACAGTGGGGTAGTGGGGTTGGCGTCCATAGCTATCTTGAAGGCATCCCAGGAGGAATTTTCACGGTAAGCGATACGCGGTGCGATATTTACGGAGAAATCTAACAGCCCGTTTTTTGTGGTATGGTTGATAGAGGCGCGTGCACCATACTCTTCGCGACTGGAACGTATATCGATACCGGTCGCATTGCGGTAATCCACACTGACACGGTAATTACTCTGGCTGGTACCTCCTGACAGTGTGACGGTGTGCTGATGGGTGAAACCGGTGCGGGTAATCTCGTCAATCCAGTTGGTAGCTCCACCCAGGTCACTGGTCGGATTGTTGGGAACACGGTATTCGCGGAACTCTTCGGCAGTCAGTTGGTCGAGTTCATGCAGAGGAATACTGGCGGTCAGCATACCATTATAGGTGGCATGGAATTTACCGTCGCGTGATCCCTTCTTGGTGGTGATGACGATTACGCCGTTGCTACCCCGTGTACCGTAGATGGCGGAGGCTGCACCGTCTTTTAGAATATCCATGGAGGCGATATCGTTGGGATTGATATTGGTCAGGTTGCCGCCGGGAATGCCGTCGATTACGATCAGCGGGCCCAATCCGGCAGCACGTGAGGAAATGCCGCGAATCTGGATACTTGCCTGGTTGTTAGGGTCGGCGGCAGCTGTGTTGGTTACGGATACACCGGCCACTTTTCCCTGTATCATCATGGAAGGGTCCAGACTGCTGATATGGAGAAAGTCCTTGCTGGAGATGTGTGATACGGCAGAGGTAAGTTCTTTCTTATCCAGCGTTCCGTATCCGATAACGACTACTTCGTTCAGAGCTTGTACATCGTCTTCCATACGAATATTGATAGTCTTACGCCCGTCTACTTTCACTTCCTGCGTTTTGTAGCTGATGAAGGAGAAGCGTAGGGTACTTGTGGGGCGGACGGTCAGCGAATATTTACCGTCGACATCGGTTATGGCTCCGTTGGTGGTTCCTTTTTCTGCAACAGATACACCGATCAGAGGTTCATTGTTAGTGTCCGTCACTATTCCCGATACTTTGATGGTTGTGTTTTGGGCATTCAGTAATGCAGGGAGCAGGAAGAACATTCCAAGGAGTACATGAAAGTACATTTTCCAAGGATAAATCTTAGTTTTCTTTTTCATGGTACAGTGATTTAAATGAGTTAATAGGTTCAATGAATTTTTTCCTTGGGACAAATGTATTTCGGATAGGCGGGAGAAAAAAGCAATGAAGACGGGATATAGAATGATAAAAGGAGAAATGCTCTGATATTCAAATCAATGCATTCCTCCTTTCAACGGAAAATTAAGGTCTGTTTTAGAGCCTTTTTAGAGATATTGCGTGGCTAAATTCCTTTCTTTATTTGCATAATGTATTCTTCGAACTCTTCTTTCGGCACAATTGTTTTTCCTTTTACTCGTGCCTTATATACATATATAGTATTAATAGATAGGTTGAGGAACTTAGCAATCCGCTCGTTCTCGGTCACTCCCATACGAATCAGGGCAAAGATGCGCAACTCTGGTGGCAAGTTGCCTGCCTCATCCAGAATCACCTGGTCTTCCGGGCGGAAGAATTTATTGTATTCCGTCAGGAAATTCGGGAAGAGCTTCAGGAAGGTCTGGTCGAAGGATGAGAACATATTCTCCCGTTCAGACTTTATATCGAACTCCTTATGCGTGATTTGCAGATCATTGAATTGGCGTGCCTTCAATTTACGATCCTGTTTTTTCAGCAGATTCTCTACTTTGTCCAGATAATCGGATTTACCATAAAGAGATTGGAAGATATATTGGTCCTTGATCTCGTTGGACTCTTGTAGTTTTCCATTCACTTCTGATATTTCATTGAATTGCTGCTGAATGGATTGTTTAGCAGTTCTCAGCTTTTTCATTTGTTTATAAATGATGGACAGGGTGACTAAAAGTGAGATGACCAGCAGGCTCATTACTGCCAATGATATTGTCACTTCCCTTTTCCGCTCTTCTATCATTGTCAGGCGCTGCTTTTCAATGATGGGGAGTATAGTGTTTATTTCCATCTTACGGTGTCGGGCATTGTAGAAGTTCGTTTCTTCCAGTGCAATCTGAATGTATTTGCTGGCACGCAGAACGTCTCCCTTTCCGTACAGATAACTTGCCAGTTCCTTCTTTGCCGTCGTTTCCCGTGTAGCCGACCGTATATCCTGTATAGCTGATAGTGCCATGTAGTAAATGGCATGTTCAAAATCTCCCATCCCTATGTACATACGTCCCAGCATGGAGTAGATGATTGCTTTTTCATGTGGACAAACGTCGTAATCATTTAGCATTTGCTTGTACATCTGTATTTTCTTCTCATTGTCGCCCACACTGAATTTGAAAGCCTCTATCTTCTGGTGATAGAAGGAATTCTCGGGAGTATAGAGCAGGGCGGAATCACAATAGAGTGTTATCTTCTGGTTATAGTCTGCATTGAAAGGCGTTCCTTCATTGTAACTACTCATGTCGGAGTATAATCTCATGCATAGTTGATAGTAATCGGACTTGATAGAATCCGTAACATCTCCCACATGGATGGATTTCATCATGTCGTATGCTTCTTTGAATAGTCCGGTGGAAAGATAGCAATAAAGTAAGTTACAATCCGCCTCAGCCGACAGGTTCTTATCTACTAACTGGCGTGATATTTCTTCCGTTTGTATGGCATAAGAGTAAGCTGAATCGTATTGATAAGTGATGTATTCATTGAACAGACGGTTGCAGAGATTATACTTTTCCTGCTGGTTCTTGACGTATCGGAATTGCTGTTTTATGTCTTCTAACTTCTTTTCTTTCTGTTGGTAGTAGATTTCACGGTGTTCTATCTCGCTATCAAGGACAGAGAGTATAGAATCCACACGTTCTTTGGCGGACAGTCCAATAATCTGGCAGAGGAGCAAGAGGCTGAATAGGTATTTCATAATATGTATGTGGGTTAAGAAAGTACTGCAAATTTAGAGATTTATTTTAAATATTGCCTGTGAGTAAGAGAAAATAGTCGTTAACTTATTTATAGGAACTGATATTAATTAAGAGCATATCTGTAAAGTTCAGTATAATATCAGAGAATTGAGTGATTTCAGTCTTTCAAAGATTTTGTTGATAGGCAATAAGAGTGTCATTGGGAAAAACATTATCTTTGGGGGCATAAAAGTAAAAGGTATGAACCGTAACTTTATAACAAAAACTATGTACGAATGGGCTAATGAAATGAACTGTGCCGTAACCGTATGTGACACAGAAGGAGTCATCCTTTATATGAATGAGAAAGCATGCTGCACGTTTACCAAACATGGCAATCTGATAGGCAAGAATCTATTTGATTGTCATAACCCGCAATCGCAGGACAAGATACGCGAACTGCTTGAAACCTGTCTCTTATACACATCTCCGAGCCCACGAGACATGCGCAGAT
>OWJI01001413.1_pt1 | contig 14883 bp, 20 predicted proteins | sample 1732541 | NCBI WGS metagenome assembly OWJI01 (sample SAMN05065727, study PRJEB22554) | human gut metagenome | biome: ENVO:2100002; feature: ENVO:00000062; material: ENVO:00002003 | host: Homo sapiens | place: USA
GTGAAGAAAGGAGGAATAGTATTTATGCTATAATTATAGCATTTTTTTCTAATTTATGCTTGACAAGTGTTACACTTTATGTTATCATATAAGCATAAAGAACAACAAAAAGGAAGAGAGGATAATACAATGAGTAATAAAAATTGGATGGTAGTAGTAAACAAAAAGTGCACTATCGAGGGCGGGGATCAAATTTCATGTAATTCTAAGTCAGAAGCGTTAAATCTGGCGGTGCTTGTGGCGAGATCATTATATAATGTAGACGCGCGTGAAAGTCATGTGTTTGTTGTGAAGAGAGAAAAAGCTGATGTAGAATTACTCGAGCTTATAAAAAATGTGGTTAAATATCATTATTCAATAGTTTGTGAATCGGGTTTAAAAATGATTCTGCGTTATGATGGATATTGCGCTAATCAGGAGAGAATCGAGATGCAGTGGTTGGACGAGGAGGAAAAATAATATGAAAAAATACGGCATATATTATACGTTTAGCGGAAGCACAAACAAGGCGTTTTTAACACGGGAGTGCAGCACATTAAAAGAAGCTGTGATAGAAGCATTCAGCTTAAGTAGGCGGAGATATCGGAGATGTAGTTCGATTTTTACAGATATGGTTATTGTAGGAGATAATACAGGAATAGCATTAAATACAAGTATAGGGCACGTATACATTACATATTATGTAGAACGTGAAAAATTATTTGATAAAATTAGTAGTCGGATAACTGCAATTGCTGAACATAAAGTGGGTAAGAGTGTGTGTATAGTAAAGGAGGGAATATTATGAAAAAATATATGATATTAGCGAAGAATGATTATAATGAAGAAATTTTTTATACAGATATTAAGGCAGAAGCGAAACGCGCATTCGATAGAATGATGGATAGATATTTATTTGTAAAGGCATTTTGTTATAATAGAAAAAACGAACTGTATCAGGATATAACAGAAATGAATGAGCAGACCATATATGCTGTAAAGACGTATTCCGGGGCAAAATTAAATCAAACGCCAGGCGGCGCTGTTGAGGAATTGTTAAATCAGGAATATTATGAGTTTACGTGCAAGGAAGATGCGCTAGTATATATTATTAAATCAATAAAAGCTGACCGCAAATTTAGATTATATAAGAATGGGAGGCGGGATTATAGTGTCTAACAGTAATTTGATTATAATGTTAGTTATATTTGTAATTTCTTTATGGGCGTGGTATACAAAATAAATATTATTGCTTCACGCGATTCATGCAAATGTTTCACGTGAAAACATATTGAGAGGTGATTGAATGAGATACGAAGAGATTGAAATTGCGTGAGAATGGTTGCGTAGCACAGGGTATTATTTTCATCACAGAGCGACCGCTAGAAAATATAAATATACATATGGAACATATTTGATTATGGACTACAAAGGTAGATATGGAACTGGGAAGAAATTAGTATATTCGCCGGGTGCTGATGCAAAATATCTGTCTGTTGAATATTGGTTAAGAGAGGAGGTTTAGAGTTGATTAGAGCAGATAAGCGCAGAATAGCAATTGCGCTAGACAATGAAACAATTGCGCTATTAGAATATAATGCTGAATCAATGGGTATCACAAAATCGGAATTAATAGCACGTTATCTACACATGATAGGAAAAGCGGGAGAAAAGCGGGAATTATTATTTATAAAACATTTTTCTAAAGGGGTGAAAAAATAATGGAATGGGATGATTTAAATAAGCTATCACTGGACGCCTTAGAAGAAAAAGCAATAAAATTGTATGGAAAAGTAAATTATAGAATTGCTAGATTAGGAAAGAAAAGAAGCGAATCCCCCGCATATGAGAAATTAAAATCATATATCGGAAGCCCATATTTGCAAGAGCAGGATTATTTAAAATTTAAATTGCCGGAAACAGAAAATATTAGACAAAAGATGAATCAGATTATTCAATCAATAGGAATTGCAGAGAAATTTTTGAGTGCAAAGACATCAACCGCTAAAGGAATTGAGCAAGTAAAACGGAACAGGCGAAAATGGGTAAGGGACAATTTTGACGGATTCAATACAAATAAGGAAGCAGATAATTTTTTAAATTTTTTAGGCTCTCCAGAAATGCAAGAACAAAAGCAGATTTTTGATAGCAATATAATAGTTGATGCTATCGCAACTGCGAGTAAAAATCAGCCATCGAAAAAGCTGCAAGAAATATACCGTGATTTTAAAGAATCTGGAAAATCATGGGGAGCATTTATTATCGAACAGGAGCAAGAATACAAGTCTAAAAAGGGGATTAAATTCTAAATGATTGTTACGCGCCCGGAATCAGTTCCGAAAGAACGTTTATTTAAAATTGAATATTTTGAAAATGATATCCCGGAATTAGAATCAGCATTCCGGGAAATTGTTTCACGCGAAACATATGCTAGGAAAAACAAGCGTTCCATCTGCGCGGATTTTGCAACATTGGACACAGAAACAACGTCAGTAGCGCGGCAAACATTATGGAATAACACAGATACTGATATAGGTTTTATCTATCTTGTGCAATTGCACATTGCGGGGAAAAATTTTATTTTTCGAACAATATATGATTTTAAGGACGCGATTGAACAAGCAGTAATACCGCTGTTGAATGAAGCCGAATCATGCATTGTGATATATATTCACAATTTATCGTTTGAGTTCCAATTTTTGAAAAGTGTAATTTCAATGGAGAATGTTTTTGCACTAAAAAACAGACGTATAGCGAAAGCATTGGCGTATGATGGGGCAATAGAATTTAGGTGCAGCTATTTGCTGTCGAATATGTCATTGGAAAAATTTACAGAAAATTATAACGATGAGAAATACCGAAAAGATAAAGAATTGATTGATTATGAAATCAAGCGCTACCCGTGGACAGAGTTATCAGATGAAATATTATATTATTCATTAATGGACGTTATCACATTGTATCAAGCGGTATTGTCTATTATGAATCGTGAGGGTGATACGCTGAGGACAATTCCGATGACAAATACAGGATATGTTAGGCGGGCGTGCAGAAATGCGTGTATTGGTGAATATAATAACACACGGAAAAAAAGCGTGCGCATTGAAATGAATCAGAGATACGGGGCATACAAGAAATTATTTCATAAATGCGAATTATCACTAGAACAGTACAATATGTGCGTAAAAGCGTTCCGGGGTGGAAACACACACGCATCAAGATTTTACGCGGATCAAATATTGAATAATGTCGGTAGTTATGATTTTGCTAGTTCGTACCCGGCCGTTGTAGTATGTTCAGATCAATTTCCGGTTGGAAAGTTGGATGAATGTACAAATGATGTTCAAACAATGGAAAATTTAATTGCATTTTCGGAAAAGTTTTTCACGATTATAGAGGTGGTATTCGAAACGATAGAATTGCGTGACCCGTATAATTGTTCAGTTCCCTATATTCCCATCGCAAAAGTAGAACGAGTGAATGAAAATGATTGTAGTTTTATATCAGATGTTTCATGCGAAACATTGGATATTATAAATGATAACGGGCGTATAATCAGAATGAACAAGCCAGTAAGATTTACGTTTCTAGGTGCGGAATTGTCAATTATTTTAAAGCAATATACAGGGATAATGCACGTAACAAAATGTTATTATGCGGAAAAAGGATATTTGCCAGATGCGCTACGTAAAACATGTTATGAATGGTATGAGAAAAAAACATCATTAAAACATGTAGCAGGAATGGAGTACGAATACATGAAATCTAAAAATAGGGTAAATGCTGTATTCGGAATGATGGTAGAGCAGATAATAAAGGAGATAATAGAGTATAGCAGCACGGATAAAATATTGCATTCACGCCAGCCAACCGAGGACGAAGCAAAAGAACAATTGAAAAATTACTATACGCCGATGCAACGCAAATTTTTGGCCTATCAATGGGGAATAACCGTAACGGCGATTGCCAGAGTGCGGCTACAAGAAATGATTGATTTATGCGGAAGCGATTTTGTATACTGCGATACAGATTCATGTAAAATGCTAAATCCAGAAAAATATCTAGCAGTGTTCGAGGAGTATAACAAAAAATGGGTAGAGTATGCGGATAAATGCGGGTGTGAATATTTTGCGTACACGAAGGATGGAGAAAAGCAGATATTAGGGGTAGCTGACTATGAAGGAAAATATGACAAATTTAAGACGTTGGGAGCGAAAAAATACGCGGTTGAAAAAAATGGAGAGCTGGAAATAACAATAGCAGGAGTACCGAAAAAAGCCGGAGCGCAGCTATTGGGAAATTTAGATAATTTTAAAGTAGGTTATCGGTTCGAGGTAAAAGACGATGCCCCGGCTAAATTGCGACAAGATTGGAAAAAAACATTGACATATAATGACGATTTTAACGAATTATTTTTTGTAGACGGGAAAGAATTGCATATACAATCCAATGTGGCAATTTTACGAACTACATATGAGCTTAGTATAACAGATGAATATCAAGAATTGATTAACAATTTAAATAGTATATATATGCAGGATGACATATAAAAAGGGCGTATATGATTCCGCATCACCGGCACAAATTCAGCACAATTTAATGCGTGATATCTGAACATGTGTAACATATACTACCCAGTATCATATTATCATAATTGTACGAAATAAGCTTGACAAGTGTAACACTATATTTTACTACCGTAACACTATATGTTATTATATCATTGTAACAAATAAATAGCACTCAAAAAACAAATAAGAAAAGGAGAACAAACACATGAGCGCAAGAGTAGTCGAAACCACATTTAAAGCAAGGGAAACGTTGAAAATCACAACCGCAACCAACATCACGCCACTAAAAGACATCCCGGATGGAAAAGAGTTTACCTATTATGGGCACGTTATTCAGGAAATTGTAAATGAATCAACAGGCGAAACGTTCAATTCCGTGACCGTTAAGGTTGGCGACGACGAGTATATCGCTACCCGGTCAGAATTTTTCGTGCGGGCATTGCAGGAAATTATTGAAACAATTAATTCGTTTGCGGACGATGAGGACGCGGATGAACCGATTGTCATTAAAATTCAGCATTTAAAATCAAAGAAGGGAAACAGCTTCGCCACTTGTAGCTTAGCTTAAAGGTGAGAAAAAAATGAAGATTACAAGAACAGTAATTACAAATATCTATACAGCTCATTTTGACAATGGAAATGTAGAAGAGATTCGCGGTCGGTATTCATACGCGGGGGCGAAAGCTATTTTGCAGACTATTCACCCGGATGCATCAATTAATACAGTAGAAATTTCTCAGGAATCTGTGAAATATGCTATGGATCTTGAAGATTTTATTAAGAATGCTACAGTAGTAGAATAACAGCATTGATCTCTGATTCGTCTTATACAATATATAGTAACGGGGCAGTCCTCGCCCCGTTATTTTTATGCCCGCCCGTATATAAAGGCAAGTCCAGCTGTTTGAGATTTTCGGCAGTCAAACCACAATTGGCCATTATGCAAAACGTCGCGCAATCTGTCCTTTAAACTATGTTTTCGGAAAAATGATGCATTCGCGCAAATATCGTTTTCTGTTGCGGCAAATTTTATTTTTTTAGACGGGTCAATTTTTGTTGAAATATAATATATATTGTATTCTTCAATGTATCGAATAGCGTAATCTGTACTGTTAAAATGAATTGTCGCAATATATAATCCGCGATTCGGTATATTTTTGTCAATGAATTGCGAATCTTTCATTAAATACTCTTTTGCTCTTGACGTGGATGCATACGACTCTGACGCGAACGCCCTGTGAAAAGCACTTTGTTCATGCGCCTCACTCGATGCCTGATTAAACCCCTGTTCTAGTACCCAACCATCACCACGCATATAATTGCATTCTGGTGTCAGGCGTTGCGTGATTCCAAGCGATTCGTAATATGGGTTATATATATCTATTAGATTTCCTATTAAATATAATGGTAAATATCTTGCTTGTTCGCCATTTCCACGCGCTAAAGAATCGTGTATTGACATTAACAATGATATTTCATTTTTTAAATATGTTCCTTTTTCTGATTGGAACTCATCAAAAATAATTTTTGTTGCATCGGACATTAAATGCGAGCATCGCTTGATTTGCTCTGCGGCTGACAGTGATATTACATAGCCGCAACAGGTTCCGCAAAATGTATCATCAGAATCATTAATATCAACACTTTCCCCTATTAGTAATCTATAGCATACGTTTTTAACCAGTGTTTCTTGTACCATCGACAGACCGCGAAAAAATATTGAACCAATTTCTTTGAAAAAACTTTCTGCCGCGTTTTCTGTTTCATATTTATTCCTATATAGAAGCACAAATTTATTTCCGTTTGTAATAAAATCATGCACTGAGAATCCGTTAAAAAACGTTGTTTTTCCAGCGGATCGATTGGAGGTTGATATATAAATCTCTGGCCGCTCTGAATTTAAGTCTAGCATATTCAACAGTTTTTCCCCATTATAGTATGGGAGTTCTGCTTTAAATTTATCATATTGTTCAAACATAAATGTAACACTTCCCTTTTAATTAATATTAATTATAGTATAATATATGTGGAAATAAAAAATAAGCGAGGTGTAACAATGGATATTTCAGCAGTTTCGCAGTTGATTGGATCACTGGGATTTCCCGTCGCTGCCTGTTGTGCGATGGGATGGTATTGTATTCGGTCACAGAATCAGATCAAGGAAATTAATGAACAGCATCGAGAAGAGGTAAAAGAAATCAATGAAAAACATTCGGAAGATATTCAGAAAATGACGGAAGCGGTAAACAATAATACAGTTGCATTGCAGAAGTTATGTGATCGTTTGAGGAGTGACGAATATGAATAATGATGTTTCGCGTGAAACAATTACCGCGGTTGAACTACCGAAAACATTTGCGGCGGCGCTATTAGTGATCGCGGGAAAATATGGAAACGGGCAGGAGCGCGTAGATGCGTTATCCGTTGATGGGTATGATTATAACCGTGTGCAAAAGTGTGTAAACGAACTATTGAAGGTGATCGAAAAATATGGCTGATTTTGTCTATAAAATAGGTGGCTCGGGCACCGGAATCAGTGAAGCAGATCAACGTCAAAATGTGTCAGCAATACAAGCAGTTCTAACCGGTTATGGATGGAATTTAACGGCGATTGCCGGTGCAATTGGCTGTTTTGTAGAAGAATCTGGATTAAATCCGGGAATCTATGAAACATCACATGGCGGTAATTTGAGCAATTTGCCATATTTTCCCGGTGGAATGGGGTTAGCACAGTGGACAGATTATCCCGCTTACACTGCTACATACCCGAACCCGTTACCATGGTCGGCTGACAAAGAAAAGAAAAATTGGTGGGACGGTAATTTCCAGTGTTGGCTACTGACAAAAGCGGATGACGATGTTTATACATCAATGGATTATGGGCAAGGTCCCCGGTGGGGATGGCAGACAAGCAGCAGTTATCCATCAATTGCATTTTCTGAATATCAGAAACTGAATGGAGAAACGGGAAGCGACATTGACCAAGCAACGGAATTTTGGTTTTACGACATGGAATGGCACTACAGTCAGCAAGGCGAATTGTATTTGCCACAAAGAAAAGCCGCCGCTAGAAAATGGTATGAATACATGTCAGGGCACCCAGTACCGCCGGAGCCGCCGTCTAGCAGCAAGCGAAAAATGCCGTTGTGGTTTTATATGAAAAAAATGTGAGGTGATAAAGTGGCTATTCGAACGGCAAAAGAATTTTTAACAATGATTAAACAGCGAGTCGGGGACAGTACATCAGACGAGGATATTTCATTTATTGAAGATGCATCAGACACTATAAACAGTATGTCACAGCACGAAACGGAAATTGAAAAGCTAAGAGCGGAAAACGAGGATTTAAGGAAAAAATATCGTGATCGTTTTTTTGATCCGAAACCAGATGAACCGGAACCGAATGAACCGGAACCGGAAAAATTAACGTTTGAATCACTGTTTTCAGAGGAGGTAAAATAAATGGCATACAGAATTGCCCAGTCGACGCTAAATGCGTCTACAATTGATATTTTAAATGTGATCCGTCAGAATGCATCATACGATTATCAACAGAATGTGCCGGTGGTGGCGCAGGCATCCGACATTCCGCACGTAGGGGAAGTGATTTACGGAACGCCGGCATTTGCAAATCAGTTTATCAATGCTCTGGTTAATCGTATTGCGTTGGTTCGCGCACGATCGGCAACATTTAACAATCCGTATGCGAGGTTGAAAAAAGGCTACTTAGAGTTTGGAGAGACTGTAGAGGAAATTTTTGTTCAGATTGCGCAGGTCGTAAAGTTTGATCCGGAAAAAGCAGCCGCAAGAGAATTTAAGCGTACATTACCGGACGTTCGATCCGCATTTCATACGATGAACTGGCGTGTTATGTACCCGGTAACAATTCAGGATGATGATCTGAAACGCGCGTTTTTGTCCATGTTCGGCGTACAGGAATTGATCGCGAAAATTGTGGATTCTGTGTATAAAGCGGCTGAGTATGATGAATTTTTACTGTTTAAGTATCTGTTGATCAAAGGGGTATCGTCAGGAAAAATGACACCGGTATCAGTTGACGCGACTAAGCCGGATGATGCAGCTAAGAAATTCCGCGGACTGTCAAATAAATTGACATTCATGTCCAGCGATAATAATGCGGCTGGTGTCAAAACCGCAACGCCGCGTGAAAATCAGGCTATTTTCATGGATGCTATGTTTAATGCGGAATATGATGTAGACGTTCTGGCGGCAGCATTCAATATGGACAGGGCAGATTTCATGGGGCGGCTGTATTTGATCGATGATTTTGCGTCATTCGATAATGATCGATTTGCTGAAATCAGAGCAAACAGTGACGGAATTGAAGAAGTCACAACAGAAGAACTTACATTTATGCAGGACGTTAAGGCAATTTTAGTCGATGAAGAGTGGTTTCAGGTATATGATAATAACACAAAGTTTACTGAACAGTATGCGGCGGCCGGATTATATTGGAATTACTTTTTCCACACGTGGAAAACGATATCTTATAGCCCGTTTAGTAACGCTGTAGTGTTTGTAGCATCGACAGCGGATAGTGCGCTTCCGGCTTCAATCACTGTCGAGGTGGCAGATAAATCGACATCTGACGATGCAACAGTTCTGTCGTTAATCCCGCGGGTTGATATGGCTACACTTGCTCCGCACAACTGCTTGTTCGCACAGATCGAAGCAGCAACCGCGGCGGGAGTAGCTATTCAGAAGTACGGTGCAATTTTGATTCCGGCAAGTGCAGCGACAACAGACCTAAAGTTAGAGCTGACCGTAAATGGAACAAAATATACGGCGGCAACAAATATTAATGCTGATACAGTGGTAGGAACTAGGGTGACGTTTTCAAAATAAGAGAGGTAGTAGGCGGCGATTATAAAATCGCCGCTGAATGGTAAAATATGAAAAAATTAATTCCAGCGAACACGGTTGATGCGGCGGGAAAGGTGTGGGAGACAACGGGCGAGAATATTCGTCGCGGCAAAAAGGAACTTTCTACAAATGATGTAAAAGAACTTGTAGATATTCTATTTCCAGTTGGATCTGTGTATTGTGGGGAAAACAGCTTTATTTTATCGGTCGGGGCATGGAGACTGTTGTCGGAAAATGCCGGAAGAATAATTCGCGCTGGTAACAACATAGAAACTGGTACCTCATATAAAAGTGATAAGATTCTGATAGATAGCACATCCCCTGATTATTATACGTCTCTGCGCATGTACAAAAGGACTGCTTAATATGGCATACATTCCACCTAATTCAACTATACAATATTTTTCTGACCTCGGTTTATCCCGTGATGATACACTGTACTTTGACAGCGCATCATCAAAAAATACCTATTTTGCCAATTTAACAAAAATCGCAAGCGAAGAATCATTAACATACGTATCGAGAGAAAAAGGAATTATACGTTCATCATTGCCAATGTCAACCGCAATCAATATTGGATATATGCGCTATAAAAATACCAACTTCGAAAATTTTTGGTTTTATGCATATGTCACGGAAGTTGAATATATCAATAATGGATTAACAGAAATTCATTTTGAGATTGATAACATGCTAACATATATGGGCGTGTTCGCGTTGGGAGAGTGTTTTGTAGAACGGCAGCATGTATTAAATGATGCAATAGGGGCAAATATTTGCGATGAAAATATAGCGTTTGGTGATTATAAATATCGAGCGGTTAGCAAAACAGGAGACATGCAAGACGCTGTCTGTGTAGTTTTATCAACAGTTGATCGTGACGGCACTACGCCCGCACATAGCAGTGCCGCGGGCGGTATATATAACGGCTGCGCATTGTTTTCACTTGCGTCACAAGAAAAAGTTGATGACTATATCACAAAATTAACAGATAACGCAAAATCAGATGCTATTATATCTATGTGTATGATGCCAGCATTATTCGCAACACAAAATTTACAACACAAGGAATATAGTTTCAACAAACCATATACAGACATTGATGGATACACGCCACGCAATAATAAATTGTTTATATATCCGTACAATTATATTAGCGTCACAAACTGCGAAGGTAACTACGCGGATTTCCGTTATGAATTTTTTAGCGGAAACAAGGTGTCATTTTCGGCTGAGGGGTTAATCTCACCCAATCCAGAAATTGTTTTAACGCCTGTTTTCTACAAAAATGCAACCGGATATAATTATGCGGAAAAAATAACATTATCTGGTTTTCCATCATGCGCCTATTCAATTGATAGCTATAAGGCATTTTTGGCACAGGAACGTAGTAACGTCGCAATTAGCGTTCTTAGCTCAGTTGATTCGGGCGCATTGCGAAGCGTATCAGCGGCGGGGCAGTTAGCAGGCGCAGCCGGAGTCGGAGTTGGAGGAAAAGTTGGGGGCATAATGGCATCAATGTACGACTATAGCCAAAAACCTCCACAATCGGGAGGATCAGCGGGGAACTCTACACTATACAGCGCAGGCGGTAAAGATTTTTATTTTTTGCAGAAAAACATCACTCGAAACTACGCAGAAATGATAGACAACTATTTTGATCTATTCGGCTACGCGGTACATCAACATTTAACTCCGAACATGAATGCAAGGCCTAATTGGACATACTGCAAAACAATTGGTTGTATCGTTCATGGTAATATGCCAGCCAGCGCGGCACGTGACATCGAATCAATGTTTGATTCTGGCGTTCGATTCTGGAAAAATCATAATAATATTGGAAACTATACATTGAATAATGCGCCCACATAGTGAGGTGATATAATGGGCACAAAAAAATATGATTCAAATTATGCGGGGGCTGTAGATATAAAGTCCACATATAATTACTATTTTATGCGGTTAGCGTCAATCGCTATGAGTTGCTTTAAATGGGACGGATTGCCCGATAGCGTCGATTCACGGTTTATTGAATATACATTATTCTATAATAGTAACGGATTGTTTTTTAACGATGAGATACTAGGACACTTGTTTTTACCGTGTGCAACAGCCGGTAATTTTGACGTATATAACATTCCAACGCGACGGAATGCATATGCGTCGAACGGATTTCAATCGATGAAAACTGATAAGGATAGTGTGCTTATGTACGACAATTTGATGCACATGTCATTGCTTCCGATTATTCAGACATTTTGTAAGCGATTAACAAATATTGAAATCACAAAAGATATTAATTTAAGGGCGCAGAAAACGCCGATTCTATTACAATGCACGAATCAGCAGCGGCTTGTACTTGAAAATTTATTTATGAAAATCGACATGAACGCGCCGGTTATCTATGCGGATAAAGCGCTTGATCTTGACTCGCTGAAAGTGCTTGATCTGCACGCTCCATTCCTTGTTTCCGACTTGCAGAAAGAAAAACTTAACGTTATGCAAGAAGCACTTGCATTCCTAGGTGTCGGCGGCCTGGAAATTGAAAAAAGGGAACGATTAAATACGCACGAAACACAGGAAGCACGTCAGGCTAGTACAGCACAGCGAGAAAATAGATTAAAAGCAAGACAGCAGGCAGCAGAACAAATTAACAAGATGTTTGATTTAAATGTAAGTGTAGAATATGACAATGGTACATTAACTGACTATAACAATGCACCGCTGGCGGAACCAGAGACAGGAGATGATATTGTTTGAGTGTTTACACAACTGAAGTCCGTTATATATGTGAGTATGAAGCGGGGCTGCTAGAAAGTACCGGATATAATGATGTAGATTTAGTAATCTCAAAATCATGGAACAAAATTTTTTCAAATTTCCCTATTTTTGACGAAAATTACCGGAAGTTTTTATGTACAAAAATTTTGCAGCATTATTATACGCGTGAAATTTGTGCGGAAACTGCTTCGTTATGGAAATTTTGGTTAAACCAAAAAATGCGTGAAATAATGCCATATTACAACAAATTATATCTATCGGAACAGTTAAAATTTGATCCGCTGCATGAAATTGATTTTACTAGAACAATATCAGAAAATAACAGCGCAAATAAAAACGGAACAAGCAATAGCGACAGAACAGACAGTGAAACAAAAACGGAAAATATAAACGGAACTAGCGAATTGACCGGATCAAGCACCGGAACAAACAAAACAGACTCTACCCGCACAACGAATAATAAAAACGATTCTACCGTTACTAGCGTAGGAGTAACAACTACTGATTCCACAAAAAACGGGCAGCAATTACACAGCGACACACCGCAAGGAACCATTGATAACATAAAAACAAACGGATATTTGACGGATGCGGAAATAACAACTGATACCGAACAAATTACAACTTCTAGTGATAATTCCGTCACGACCACCGGAACGCAGAGCGGAACAGACGTTTTATCTGAAACATCTAATAATCAGAATAGCAAAACAGAAAAAAACACAACGACAAATAAAACGGATGCTACAGGAACCGCAACCGGAAGATCAAATAATAAATATGCAGAAGAAAATCAAAATGTCAGAGAATATGTAGAACATATTACCGGTAAAAACAGCTCTGCTTCCTACGCATCGCTCGTTCAAAATTACAGAGATATATTGTTAAATATTGATATGCAAATTATTTTTGAACTCAGCGACTTATTTATGAATATTTACTAGATGAGGTGATATTATGAATGAAAATTCATGGACATGGAAAAGGCAGCCGAATATCCTTCCGCTGGTTTTTGATGACTCGATGTCCTACTATGAAACACTATGCAAACTTATGTATACTGTAAATCAATTAATTAATGTAATAAATGGAAATATTGACGGCAGTATACAGCAATATATTGACAAACAGTTTAATAATATTATGATAAATGCTATATATGATCCTGAAACTGAAACAATAGCTTTAGCCACTGAAAAAATTTAAGAGGTAGTAGATATGCCGGAAGTAAAAAATTTTAATGTCTTAGGACAAGAAATTAGCGTGAAAGACGCTATTGCACGCAAGCACTGGCTCAGAGATAAAAAAATAGTTGTTTACGGTGACAGCACAACGCAAATTGAGAATAGTTATATTAAAAAACTGGCAGATTTTGGCGCGATCATCACAAACAGAGGTATATCAGGAACCGCAATTATACACGATAATAACAGCACAGGCGCAATTGATTTAATCCCGAGCGCGGCAGATTTAAACAATTTTGATTATATTTTCATGTGCTATGGCGCGAATGAACTCGGCGGTTGGCATTATAACTACCCGGGCGCGGCTGGAATGAAGGGAAGTACAAACGATATTGACTATTGTCTTAACGCAATTTTCACATTTTTGATGAATAAAAAATGCGTTCCCGTTTTTATTTTACCTCCTATCGTACATCAAGAATCATGGGGCGTATCGCAGGCAAACGGATATACAGGCAGCACACAGGACGCGTTTAACGACATGGTTATTGGATATTGTGAAAAATATAATATCGAATATTTCAATTTGTTTACGCTCTGCCCTGTTAATCATTTAAATTATACAGAATATTATTTAAACGATAATTCAAACGGAATATGGATCCATCCAAACGATCGTTTAAATACAATAATTTTTAATCAGATTATCAGCCGTAATAGTAATAACGGGCGATGCTATCCGGGAAAATGGTTTGATTGCAGCAACGCTATAACCAGCCCTACCACAACACGTGCGTTTTCTCCAAACGTATTAAATACTCCGAAAACATTACTTGATGATGCGATATTTTTTAAATCATATGAGCAGACATCAAAATTTTCTGTAATTTCCGCAAACGGAGGAAAAGTGAGAATCCGCGTGTCTGGTATATGTGCCGTTGAGGGTGATGCGTTTAATCAGCAGCAGATCGCCCTTACAAACAGCGCCGGTGCACAGTCAAGGCTTTGCCTGTTCTCGCGCCAGAAAACACGGACGTCTGTTACTTTTGAAGTTGACGCCGGAGATTATACGCTTGCATTTTACAATACCGGAGAGATCACCTCAGCGTGGATTGACTTTAAAATTGAATGCCAGAATGGATATATTGTGCCATATGACTACGTGCTAACAGCGGTTGAGGGAAAAGCGACAAACGTCAACTTAACAGTCAATTTTTGCCGGGACGGAATGCACTTAAAGGGAAATGGATTTGTTTTAGGAGAATCCGCCAACGCCGTTTACACAACAAAGTTACTACAGTCAGACGCGCAATTTCATCAAGATTTAGCTACTATAATTGCCGTGTGGTTTGACAGCAAAGTATTTCCGCTCTATTGGTCGACAAATGGTATATATGCGGCAACCACTTTGACAGACGGCGCGAGAATGAATCTCATTTCAGAAGTTGTTCCATATGGTAATTTATTTTCCATTACGTGATATA
>OWJI01001428.1_pt1 | contig 14803 bp, 10 predicted proteins | sample 1732541 | NCBI WGS metagenome assembly OWJI01 (sample SAMN05065727, study PRJEB22554) | human gut metagenome | biome: ENVO:2100002; feature: ENVO:00000062; material: ENVO:00002003 | host: Homo sapiens | place: USA
CAGATCCTTTTGCCATAATCGTGTGTCTCCTTTCGATATCAGACAATCGGAACTGGTGAAATGCTTCTTGCGTTTAAGTATATCATTCTTAATAAAGAATACCGCCCGTAAAATAGCTGACGCATAGAGCTACTATTTTATGGGCGGATCTTTTGCGCCTTCAATCTCGGCTTGCAGCTCCTCGCGGGTTTTCTCTCTTGGCTTTGTCATGGGTGGTCGCTCCTTTCTGATCATAGGCATAGAAAAAGGACAGTCGATTTTCTCGACTGTCCTCTCGGATTGGTTATGTAATTGTAAAATGTTATTTTTTATTAAACTTTTGAATATCTCCGTAATCTTTAAGCTCACTATTTTCAAAAGCTTGTTGTAAATTATCGCTATCCAAAAACAACACATTTCCACTTGAGGTCAAGGGCAACATACAAGAATCAGCTTTCAGTATTTCTCCCGGATTGTCTATTAGCATAACCAGAGGATTTTTTGCTTCTATCGGCTTCGCTGATCCAAGAGTTACATTTATAGGAAATGCAAGCAGACCGCCACCTTCGTATTCGTATAACCCTGTTCCTTCTGGCAATACACTTCCGTCGTTTGTCAATATCGGCATTTGACTGTCTAAAAACTCTTGCATACTTTTTGATAAGCTGCTATATTCTATGGGTTTTAATTTGCCAGAATCGCCAAAGTTTTCAATCCATTTGGGATTTGTAAACACCAAATGGTCATAATCTCCCAGCTCGGTAGAAAGTTCAATAGCGCTATCTACTACATAGGAGAGGAGCAAATTGTCCTCTTGGTCAGATAGCAAATTGCTTCCAGCAGTTATCAGTTCTTCATCTTCGCATACTGTATCTATGTCAGTATATTCTATAAAACTAATTCCGGTCATGTCATATTCGGAAAGCTTATTTGTATTTCCGCACCCGGTTAAACTAATCACAAGTGCTAATGCAGACATGATTATAAGGTTGTTATGTTTCATAGATGCCTCCATTTTCTGTTTGTTGCCCAATTATTAAAGAAGTATAACACAAACTTATGAACAAATCCACGTCATTTCAGCCTGTCGGCAGCATCGTGTTCTCTGGCATACTCCCACGCCGCCTCTCGGCGTTCTTCACTGTATGGGGCGGTCAGATGGAGAATCTCCTTATCATTCAATCAATCATTCGTTATAAACATCAGAAGCATTTCAATCAGTTCACCAAGTCACTTTTATTTTGTGTTATACTGTTTTATAGATTTTTCTTGGTCTCCGCTTCGCTACGGTCGGTGCAAAGCGGACATCCACTGGATGTCCTGCACCCTTGTATTTGCCCTTATGAGAGTTCGTAAACACTGACGGGACGATATAACACAAGGGAAATAATAAGGGAAAGCTAACCTGTGATAAACTTAGTGTTTTCAAGGGCTTGAGAGGTATTTGATAATAAAATATAACAATTATGAAATTACTTGGAATAGATGAAATCTCAATTCTAATTTGAAAAATTTAATGGTATCGGGCACCAAAAATTTCAGGGTTTGCGGATATCATGCGCATATTCTATGGAAAATTCCGCTGAAATATGCTTTAATAGAGATATATAGCAGTAAATAACAATTGCAAGAGGAAGAAAATGTCTAGAAGAAAGAGGCAGAAAAACGGAATGATAAATAATGAAAATGAAAATAAAATTGACTCTGCAGAGCCGGAAAATAACAGCATGACACAGCAGACAGTTGACGCGCAGCAGGTGGTTATCCCGCAGGAGAGCGAGCGCATCCAGCGAGCCGAGTGGATTCACGAGCAGGTGAAACTGCAGCGTGAAGCGGAGGACGAGGCCTGGGAGAAGATCATGGAGGAGCAGAAGCTGCTTACAGAGCGCAGACGCTCCATAGATGCCGATATAAACAGCAACAGGGAGCTGAAGCGATACCATGAGGACTGCATGGAGGATATCACAGACCAGGTATATTCACTGCATGGCATATCGGTAGACAAGCTGGAGGGCATAAAAGAGTACAGGAATGCCTTGTTCCGCGGAGAAGCATTCATAGTGTTTTGCATATCTGTAATAATGGCTGCGATTGTGGCATATGCCTATGGACCGACTTCGCAGCTGTGCCTGTATGTACTCATGTGTGTAGGTGCGGAGGGAGCGTTATTGTCCCAAAAGCGAAAGAATATACTGTTTTTCATCCCGCTTATACTGATAGCGGTGGAGCTGATAGGCTACAAGCTGTATCCGCAGTATCTGGAGTATGTCACGATGGCTGGAGAGGCACTGGCGCTGCTTCTTATGATGATAGGCACTGTGGGATACTTTGTGCACAATCCATACCGCAAGGACAGAAAGAATATAAAGGCTGCAAAGTCAGACCTCAAGGAATTACATAAGGTTGCCAAAAAGAGCGTAAAGAAAAATAAAAAGAGCCGCATAAAGAACGAAGCAAAAGAAGCAAAGCTTGCGGCAAAGCAGGCCAAAAGAGAGACCAAGGCTGCCATAAAGGAGCAGAAGAGGCAGAGTAAGCTCGCAAAGAAGCAGGCCAAGTACGAGCTTAAGGAGAAAAAGCGACAGCAGAAGAGTGAGCGTGTTGAGCTTAAGCATGAGCTGAAGAAGACTCAGCTCATGGATAAGGTGAGAAGATTTACACCGAAGGAGCAGAATAGTGAAAGCACCTCTTCGGCAGAGAGCATAGATAACAACATTACAGAAAACAATATCATAGAGAATAACATCATTGATATAGAGCGCAAGGTCAATTAATCATGGATGAGCATTAGGCAGACAGCTGATACTTCTCCATCCAGTAATTAATCTGGATGAAATATGCGATAAGCTGCGGACCTGCCATGAGCTGGCCAAACCACGGACTGCCGTATTCTGCCGGTGCCTTTAAAAATTCGCGCGTTTTGTCAGCGTCAATGAGAGTGCGCACAGGGGCGTTAGGGGAGTCTAATATCTCCTCCATTCCCTTTATAAGGAGAGCTTCATATCCGGGATGATAGGTCTTTGGATATGGGCTCTTTTTTCTGTGCAAAAGCTCAGGTGGCAGGACATCTGAGAAAGCATCGCGAAGCAGAGTCTTTTCCACACCGTTTTGATATTTCATATGCCAAGGCACATTAAAGACATACTCAATGATACGATGGTCGGCAAAAGGTACACGTGCCTCAAGCTCTGAGTACATGCTGGTGCGATCCATGCGGTCAAGAAGCGTCTGCATGAACCATTTGATATTGAGATAACCTATTATGCGGCGACTTTCGTCCTCACCGGCCTCGCCGTAAAGGAGAGGTGCTTTTGACCTCGACTCCTCATATCGAAAAGCCTGATAACCGGATAAATCAAGCTCCAAACCCACATCATCGCGCAAAAGAGCAAGGCGTGGAGCGACATCCGATGACCATGGGAAGCCATATCTTTCCAGCAGCTCTTTGCGGTAAAACCACGGATATCCACCAAAGATTTCATCAGCACACTCACCTGTAAGAGCTACCTTGTTTTTTCGGCTGACGAGGCTGCAGAAATATAAAAGTGACGAGTCCACATCGGTCATGCCGGGCATATCCTTTGCATCGACTGCGGCAAAGAGCGCCTTGAAGAGAGAGTTCTCATCACACTCGAGATAGGCGTGGGCTGTCTCATACTCTTCAAGCATACGATTGACATAGGGCAGATCCCTCTCCGGCTGGAAGGCGTTTGCCTTAAAATATCTGTCATTGTCCTTAAAGTCGAAGGAAAAAGTGTTGAGCGTTTTACCGCGTGTGTTCATATAGTTTGCGGCGATGGCGGTCACGATGCTTGAATCGATGCCGCCTGACAGAAAAGTACATACCGGCACATCGGAAACCATCTGCCTTTTTATAGCATCCTCCACCAGAAAACGTGTGTGAGCAACGGTATCCCGATAGCTCTCGGTGTGTTCCCGGCTTGTAAGCTCCCAGTAGGTTTCATCATGCAGCCCATCCCGGGAGTAAATCATGAAGTGTCCCGGCAAAACCTCAAACAAATCCTTAAACAGGGAAAGCCCGCTCGTGTGCGCAGGCCCGATAGCAAGAAGCTCCTGCAAGCCCTGTTTGTCAAGCTCAGGCTTTACTGCAGGGTGCGCAAAGCAGGCCTTTGGCTCGGAGCCAAACACCAGAGAATCCCCTCGGATGGCATAAAAAAGCGGTTTGACACCTACGCGATCGCGGTATAAAAGCAGCCGGCTTTTAGCCGCATCCCATATGGCAAATGCAAAAATACCGTTTAAGCGATTGACAAAATCAGCGCCCCAATGGATGTAGGCGTACAGAATAACCTCTGTGTCTGAGGTTGTGGAGCATACAAAGCCGTTTTCGGACAGCTCGGGAATCAGCTCATCAGTGTTGTAAATCTCACCGTTATAGCAGATAGTGTACTCATAGCCGTTGTGGGTGCGCGTCATGGGCTGGTCGCCGCACAGGATATCACGGATGGCCAGACGGCTGTGCGACAGACCAATATGCTTTTTAAGGTAGCGTCCTCTGGCATCGTTGCCGCGGTGGGCGAGCACAGCACGCATCTTCTCAAGACGAAAGTTCCAGTAATCGGTGTTCTCTTCAAAGTCTTCTTTAAAATTACAGAATCCGGCAATACCACACATAAAAATTCATATCTCCGTAAAAACAGATTTAATTTATATTATGCATACGCCTTGAAGCTGTTAATCCGGTCAGAAAATAAAAAGAGATTTTACCAAGCTGATTATAAAATTTTTATTGACAACAAAGGCAGAATAGCGTTACTCTTATTGCATGAAGTTAGATAACACTAACATACATAAATAACAGATAACTACAGTAAGTACAATCTGACCAGTAATTGTTTTTAAACGTATAACCTTATATAAGGTAAATGTAATTTGAAATGTTGAAAGAGAGGATATCATATGTCAGAAGAAGAGAGAAAGTTCTTAGAAATAGTGGATTTGAAAAAGGGCTTCGGAAGCGGCGAGACGCGCCAGGAGGTGCTGCGAGGCATGAATTTTTCTGTGGCAAAGGGTGAGTTCTGTGTGCTGCTCGGACCGTCAGGCTCCGGAAAGTCTACACTTCTCAATATCATTGGAGGCATCGACAGCGCCGATTCCGGATATATCAGCATAAATGGCGACAAGCTGAAGGATATGAGTGAGAAAAAGCTCACACAGTACCGCAGAAAGCACCTGGGATATGTATTTCAGATGTACAACCTGATTGCCAATCTGAATGTAAAGGAAAATATAGAGGTGGGCGCATACCTGTCAGACAACGCGCTGGATATCGATGAGCTGCTTCACACGCTGGGGCTTTACGAGCACCGCTATAAGCTTCCGAACCAGCTATCCGGCGGACAGCAGCAGCGTGTGTCAATAGGGCGTGCAATCGTGAAAAATCCTGATATACTGCTCTGCGATGAGCCTACAGGAGCGCTTGATTACAACACCTCAAAGGAGATTTTGAAGCTCATAGAGGATGTCAACAAAAAGTACGGAAACACCATAATCATGGTCACACACAATGAGGCCATTAAAAACATGGCAGACCACGTGATAAAGCTTAGGGACGGAGCCGTGCGCCACAACGATATCAATACTAATAAGGTTTCGGCCGAAGAGCTTGAGTGGTAAGGAGGATTTGACCTATGGGCAGGAAAAAGATAAAAAATCCTCTGATAAAGCGTATACCAAAGGAAATTATCGGTGACTGGAAGAAATATCTCGTTGTATTTCTTTTCCTCGTGCTGACAATCGGCTTTGTATCCGGAATGTATGTGGCAAACGACAGTATGCTCACCTCTGCGGATGAGGGAGTAAGTAAATACAAGCAGGAGGATGGACATTTTGAGCTTAAGGATAAGGCTGACAGCGGGCTTGTTACGGCTATCGAGTCAGGCGAGGTAAAAACAGCTCCAGACGAAAAAGACAGCGATAGCAGCAAAACTCCTGTCACGCTCTATGAGAATTTCTATCGCAATGAGACTGAAGACTACGACGCAGACGGCAAAAAGGACGGAACCATCCGTGTATACACAAAGACCGAGGATATCAACCTCGCATGTCTCATCGAGGGCTCTTTTCCACAAAATGAGAACGAAATCGCTGTGGACAGAATGCATGCAGACAACGTGGGGATGAAGGTCGGTGACACAATAAAGGTCAGCGGAAAAGAATACAAGGTATCGGGCCTTATCGCATATGTCAATTATTCCACACTGCATGAAAAGAAGACCGATATGATGTTTGATGCGATAAAGTTTGACGTGGCGATGGTGACAAAGGAGGGCTTTGACCGCCTTAACAAGAGCATTCACTATACATATGCATGGAAATACAAGGATGAGCCGGAGGACGACATAGAGCAGAAGGAAAAATCAGATGACTTTCTGGAGGCGATGGTGTCACAGGTTATGGCAGCAGGCAATGAGGTGGAGGACTACACACCGCGCTACTCAAATCCGGCAATCAATTTTGCTACGGACGATATGGGCTCAGACAAGGCCATGGGAGGAGTGCTTTTAGACATTCTTATCGTGATAATCGCATTCATTTTTGCAGTGACCATAAGCAATACGATAGCAAATGAATCATCAGCGATAGGCACGCTTCGCGCGTCGGGCTACACAAAGGGAGAGCTTATTAGGCATTACCTTTCAATGCCTGTCATTGTGACATTTCTGGCAGCAGTAGCAGGAAATATACTGGGCTATACGGTATTCAAGGATGTGGTTGTGGGCATGTATTACAACAGCTACAGCCTGCCGACATACCATACAATCTGGAATCCGGGCGCATTCATAAAAACAACGCTTGCTCCGGTAATCATAATGCTGGTTGTAAATCTTATCGTAATAATTCGCATGATGCAGCACACACCGCTTCAGTTTCTGCGTCATGACCTTAAGAAAACAAAGCGCAAAAAAGCAATGCGGCTTCCGCGCTGGAGCTTCATGAGCCGTTTCAGACTGAGAATCATGTTCCAGAATGTGGCAAACTATCTGATACTCTTTGTGGGAATATTTTTCATCATGGTAATGCTCGCGATGGCAGTCGGCATGCCGGATACACTTGATTATTACAAGAAAAATACCGACAGTATGATGTTTGCAAAATATCAGTACGTACTCAAATCCTATGTCGATGCAGACGGAAACGTGCTTGAAACCGACAACAGTGACGCAGAGAAATTTGACATGACATCGCTCTTAAGGAGGTCAGATGACTTTGACGAGGAGGTGTCTGTCTACGGAGTGGAAACAGACAGTGCATACGTAAAGCTTAAGGACATGGATTCGCTTAAGGATAACGAGGTGTACATATCGGATTCATTTGCAGATAAATATGGTATAAAACCGGGTGATACAATAAAGCTTGATGCACAGTACGAGAAAAAAACATACAAATTCAAGGTGAAGGGAACCTACGATAAATCCCAGAGCATCGCGGTGTTTATGCCGATAGAGCATTTCGCGGATACCTTTGATTTTGCAGATGGCAGATTCAGCGGATTTTTGTCGGATACAAAGATAAAGGATATCGATGAGAGCGATATCGCGACAATAATCACGATACGCGACATCACCAAAATGGCAGACCAGCTCGACCACTCCATGGGCTCATACATGCAGTACTTCCAGGTGCTTTGCATACTGCTATCAGCCGTCATGATATATCTGCTCACGAAGCTCATCATCGAGAAAAATGAGACAGCCATATCTATGACCAAGATTTTAGGCTACGACAACAGAGAAATTGCAAGTCTTTATCTGGTCTCAACATCCATCGTGGTGGTTATATCAGATATTATCAGTGTAGTGCTTGGTGCAAAGGTGATGGACATTGTATGGCGCATAATGCTTCAGACCTTCAGCGGATGGTTTTCATTCCATATGACACCTGTTGGCTATGTAAAGATGTTTGCGTTTGTGCTCATCGGTTACCTGATAGTGACAGTATTTGATTTCAGGAGAATAAAGAGGATTCCGATGGACATGGCATTAAAGAATGTGGAATAGATAGTATAACTGTTTATGATTGAACATTAACCCTATTTGCGCGACAAATTAATCAAAGGCAAAATGTAGATAAATTTTTTATTTACTGATAAACTATTGTATAATTTCACCAAAAATGGTAATATTGTCTTATAATTTTAAGCTAAAGGAGTAGCAGTAGGATAGGAGAGATGGTCATATGGAACAGAGTAAAACTAAAAAAAGGGGTACATTTGCAGCCAAAATCATAGTAATGGTGATTTTAGCTGTTATAGTTTCAAATGTAATTTGTATGGTATTTATTCTTGAAAGCTCCAAAAAACAAATTACAGACAGCACAAAGCATACCATGGTAGATGTTATCAATACAACATCAAAAATTGTGGAGAATGAGATCAGCAATGCAGATACAGAGGATTTAGACTATGATGAATACGCTAAGAGTCTTTCCGATGTAAAGCTCGAAGGTATGGACAGCTCATATGTCTATGTGGTAAAGAATGATGGCACAATGCTTTATCATCCAACAAAGGAAAAGGTTGGACAGCCTGTTGAGAATGCCGTAATTAAAGGAGTTGTACAACAGCTTCAGGATGGCAAAAAACCGGGCACGACTGTTGTAGAATATGATTTCAATGGAACAACAAAGTATTCGGCATATACGATTTTGAACAATGAAAATATACTTGTGCTTACAGCAGATGAATCTGAGGCACTTGCAGGAATCACTACTGTAACAGGAGTTGCCGTTGGAATCATTGCTATTGTTGTGCTTATTGCAATTATTATCTCATTTATAATGGGACGCAGGCTTATGAGACCGCTTGTAAAGGTCAGTACAATAATTGAGGATGTTGCCAATGGTAATATTGAGGCAGATTTCAGTGTGGTCAAGGAGTCAAATGATGAGATAGGCCTGATTATAGAAAAGATGAAGGAGCTCACACAATCGCTTGGAAGTATAGTCGGAAAGATAAGAAATTCCAGTGATACGATGTCATCAAACAGCTATGAGCTCAATGACACAAGCAGTCAGACACTTGCTGCAAATAACGAGATATCCAAGGCAGTCGAGGATGTTGCAGAGGGCTCTACAGGCATGGCAGCATCTATTTCCAAGATTAATGAAAATCTTCTGGAGATGAGCAATGAAACAAAGGACATTAATGCCTCTGTTGATGAAATCAAAAACCAGACGGTAGCAGTGCAGGATAGCAGTAAAATCATGAATGACAAGATTAAATCCATGCAGGATAGCAGCCACAAGATGGATGAGGGTATCTCAGCAATTTCAAAACGCATAGAAACTGTAAATACTACGGTTGACAAGGTGAGCAATATTGTCTCTGTCATTGAGGAAATATCCAGTGAAACCAATCTTTTGTCACTCAATGCATCTATAGAAGCAGCCAGAGCCGGCGATGCAGGAAAAGGCTTCGCAGTGGTGGCACAGGAGATTCGAGTGCTTTCAGACAATACCAATACGGAGCTTGAGAATATCAAGCAGATAATATCATCACTGGTTGAAGAGTGCAGGTATTGTGTTCAGGCATCCGGCACCATCGTCGATGATAATGCCAAGCAGAAGGAAGAGATTAAGGCAGTACTCGATGAATTTGGCTCACTTGATGAGCAGATTCAAAAGACAGCAGAAAAAGCTGATGAAATCGAAGAGCTTGTCACTGCGATGATTGAGCTGAACGATGACATCACGAAGAGCAGCAACAGCCTGACAGACGTCAGCGCAGCAAATGCCGCAGCAACTGAAGAGATGAATGCCAACATCGAGGAGCTCAATGCGATGATGCACGGAGTTTCAGAAATGGCAGAACACATGAATAATGAGTCTGATGGATTGAAGGAAGCATTATCGTTCTTTCATAATTAATTGTAGGTATTCATAAATGAAGTCGCAATGTAAATCAGTCATAAAAGCAGTAAAATGCTTTTGTGACTGATTTTGGTATTTGGGGGATTATTGATTATATCAGCAAAAACACGTATTATATACATATACAAAAAATTTTACTGTTCACGCTTGAGAGTGGCCGGTAACACAAAAATCTTAATATATGATAAACAGAAGAATGAGGTATAAAATAATGACAGATAATTTTGAATTTAGAAGTATAAACCCAGACGAGGTAGAACAGGCAATAGCAATTGAGCAGATATGTTTCCCACCGAATGAGGCATGTTCTCCAAAGGCAATGACAGAGAGAATTGCAAAGGTACCACAGCTATTTCTCGTGGCAATTGACAAATCAACCGGTAAGCTGGCGGGCTTTTTAAATGGTGTGGCAACAGACGAGGAAAAGTTCAGGGATGAGTTCTTTACGGACATCGATTTATGTGATGAAAACGGTAAAAATGTGATGCTTCTGGGCCTTGACGTGCTGCCGGAGTACCGTGGACAGGGCCTTGCCAGAGAGCTCGTGTACCGCTACAGCCAGCGTGAAAAGGCAAACGGACGAAAGAAGCTGTTTCTGACATGCTTAGAGCAGAAGGTAGAGATGTATAAAAAGTTTGGATTGCAGGATCTGGGAATTGCTGACTCTACCTGGGGCGGAGAAGAGTGGCATGAGATGGTGTTAAAGGTATGAATGTGATAACATGGAAAATAAAGTATCAGATAACGTTATAGAAAAAAACTATAGGGAGTGCCTTAAATTCAATGAAATCAACGAAAGCAAGGCCGGTAATTTTGACCTGGCAATAGCAAAGGCTGCCCTTGAAAATCTGTATGAGCTATACAAAAATGGCATATTAACAGGTCGTTTCACAAAGGATAAGGACTATGTAGTAAGGTGTGCTGACCTGGTAACATTGGCTGAGGAGAACAAAGACAGCTTGTTTTATGAGGCATGGCGCGTATGGTTTAGATACTTTGTATCAATGGGCTATGCCGGATGGAATGAGCTGTGGGAGGCAGTATGAACCAAATTTGCAGGGATATTTTCAGAGCCATACATGAGGGTAAATGGCTGAAAATAGAATATCGAAACAAGGCAGATCAGGTGACGAAATATTGGATAGGGATAAGAGACATTGATCCGAGAAGCCGAACTATGAAGGTTGATGGACTTCATCTGGGACAGCTTACGATTGGAGAATATGACAGGATATTTATCGATTCAATATTGTCTACTGAGATAATAGAGGGGACATACTGCCCTGAAAACAAGATACTTGTTGAAGATATTGAGATGCATCCAGAGCGTTACAAAAATATATTTGACAGCTCAGCAAATTTAAAAATACTAAATTATCTTGAGATATGTAATAAGCTTGATACGACTCCGCATATCACAGATTACGATTTGATTCATTACATTGACAGAGATAGGATTAACTGTGGTATGTATCAGCTTACAGACCAGCAGTTCAGGGAAGTGGTTGCTCAATTTCAGTATTTTTCATCGCGGGAAAAAAGAAAAAGCGGATTATTAAAAGTTAAGAGGCTGGCAATAAATGTCCTGAGTATAAATACTAATAAAGGACTATATGTTCTTGCATATAGAAATCTAAATCTTGATGTAAAAAATCATATTTTTAAACCGGATGAGGAGATTACGGTGTGTACGCAGTTTTCTATAGATGGAAAACAGGAAAATGCAAGGAAATTTTTAGATGCCGATGAATATGAGCTTTTGGAGGATTTTGAGAAAAATCTGGAAAAAATAAAGGATGCAATAACTGAGCATGGTGGCAACAAATCCATAGTAGATGATATGCCGTATGTTATTGGACTTGGCATGGACGTGGTTCTCAATCTGCACGAAGAATATAAGACAATTATGGATATGTTTGAGGCTGATAATGTGACATATCCAATAAAGGCTTTTTTTGGAGAGCTTCTTGAGAGACCAAGAAGGACAAAAGCATATCCGATTGCTCTGATTAATAAAAATATAAATCTGGATCAGTTGCTTGCGATAAACAATGCTATGAAATATCCTCTTGCATATATTCAGGGACCACCCGGCACTGGCAAAACAAATACTATAATAAACACGATAGTAACAGCATTTTTTAACAATGTCACAGTGCTGTTTGCATCATATAATAATGTCCCGATAGATAATGTTTTTGAAAAGCTCTCATCCATGAAGTATCGCGGGAAGACAATCCCATTTCCGGTGCTTCGTCTGGGGAATACAGAAAAAGTAATGGAGGCAATTAAATATATTAATGAGCTGCGTACACAGGTGCAGTCATTGCAGATTTTTGCCTCTACACTTGATAAGCGGAAGGATGATCGTATAGACAGGGCAAAGCGTTTGTCTGCACGTCTAAAGGAATATGAGGAAATTCTGGATTTAAAGGAGAGAAAAGAGACACTTACACATCTGATGAAATATCAGGAACATATGAAAAATACTATGAAGCTATTGCCGTTTCAGACAGATCTGCAAGGCTATCAGATGCAGAAGCTTGATAAAAGGATAGCTACTATCGGTGAGATATCGGATGCTGATGCTATGCAGCTTTTGGATAGAAATGAGGATGAATTTTATCAGTATCTGTTTTACACGTCTGCGCGCAATATAAAGGCGCTCGAGGAACCTAAATTCCAGGAGCTTAGACAGATACTGGATTCTGATGAGACACCAGAGAAGCTGGTGAATGAGTTTAACAAATATATGCGTAAATCTGAAAATGTAAGAAAGCTTCAGCGAGTTTTTCCTATAATCATAACGACATGCATTTCTGCGCATAAAATAGGTGAGCCTGAGCCTTTATTTGATATGACAATTATGGATGAGGCAAGTCAGTGTAATGTGGCAATCTCACTTGTGCCTATAATCAGAGGAGAAAAACTGATGCTGGTGGGAGATCCGCAACAGCTAAATCCGGTTATCCTGCTTGGAGAACTGACAAACAAAAAGCTTCGTCGCAGGTATCATGTATCGGATGAGTATGATTATAGAGAAAATTCAATCTATAAAACGTATCTTGCCTGTGATGCAGTAAGTGATGAGGTGCTTCTGAGAAATCACTACAGATGCAATAAAGAAATAATAGGTTTTAACAATAAAAAATACTATAACTCAAAGCTCAAGATACAGTCAAAGAGTAAGGAGCCGGAACCGCTTGTCTATATGGATGTGAAAAGCGATAACACACAGATAAAAAATACTTCGCCGGCTGAGGTTGAGGAAGTGGTGGAATATGCGCTTTTAAATAAGGATAAAAGCATTGCTGTTATTACGCCGTTTGTCAATCAAAAGCAATTGATTGAAAATGCAATAAAGCAAAATAAGCTGAGCAATCTTGTCTGTGGAACGGTTCATGCATTTCAGGGCGATGAGAAGGATGTAGTGCTGTTTTCTACAGCAATCTCTGAAAGGACAAGCTCAGGTACATATAACTGGCTTAAAAATAATAAGGAACTCATAAATGTTGCGACATCCAGAGCAAAGGAGAAGCTGGTACTTCTCACAAACGGAAAAGAACTGGAAAGACTACATGCGGGACAAGCTGATGATGATTTGTATGAGCTGGCGCAGTATATAAAGACCAATGGCCACTCAAAAATTACTGAAAAGCATATAAGTTCACGAGCACTGGGAATACAGCCGTTCTCGACGGCTACAGAAAATGCGTTTCTTGAAAATCTAACCCATGCTCTTGAAAATATCTGGCTTTCGCAGAGTAAATATGTAATACACAAGGAGGTTGCCATATCACAGGTATTCAGAGATAACATAACCTATGATGACTTGTTTTACATGGGTCGTTTTGATTTTGTTGTATACGAAAAACAAGGCAGAAGCGAATTGCCAATACTTGCCATAGAATTAGATGGTAAAGAACACTTTGAGGATGCGGTGGTGAAAGAGCGTGACAGAAAGAAAAATGCGATATGCAAGGCACACAACATGGAAATTATCCGTGTGGAAAACTCATATGCGAGAAGATATAATCATATCAAAGGAATATTGATGGATTATTTTTCAAGGGTGCATTAAGGGAGGAAACCTAAATCCAAGCAATGGTTTAATTACTATAATGGTAAAGAAATAGTATTGCCAGATAAGTTTTTACCAGAAAAAGAATTTATTGAATATCATAATGATGTTATTTTTCAAGGAACGTGGAATAAAGTTTCAGTTTATCGACATGAAGGAAAAAGGCATGAGCAAGGGCGAATTTAATTCTGTCGCCCAGGTGAATGGCGGTCTTGACAATATGATTAACTGGGATGGCAAAGATAGGGATTTGCTGGCACTTATAAAGTACATAGCAGATGAGGACAAGCTGGATAAAGTGCTTGAAAATCCGCAGGTTATTAAGACACCGGTTGTTAGAAACGGCAGGCAGTCAACAATCGGGTACCGGCCGGATGTATGGAAGACATGGAAATAACACTAAAAAATGAAAGGCAGGAAATTATATATGTATTATGTACCGGATGGCACAGAGCAGTGCGGTTATTATGAGTGTAAAGAGTGTGGAAGCAGGTTTCTGGATTTAAAAATTGCACCAACATTGGTATGTCCATACTGTGGAGAAGAGGCAGATATGGAGACTGGCCCTGAAAAATCAGGGGCGTGATGACCATATCTTCCTGATGCAGTTCGTGTCTGGTCATGTTTATACCGGCCCTGGACTGTGAAAGACATTCTTTGTATTTGCGATCTTCGAGAGTAAGATGTTTTTGATTACCGGGAATATATTTGCTCATGCTAGTTCTCCTTCTACTGCTGTCAGAAGGACAACTGCTTTACATTATTCAGACCGTGTGATATACTATATAAAATTCGACAATTGTCACGGATATCTGATGACAGGCGTTTGTCAGGAGTTTTGTATACAGAGAATAC
>OWJI01001444.1_pt1 | contig 14718 bp, 6 predicted proteins | sample 1732541 | NCBI WGS metagenome assembly OWJI01 (sample SAMN05065727, study PRJEB22554) | human gut metagenome | biome: ENVO:2100002; feature: ENVO:00000062; material: ENVO:00002003 | host: Homo sapiens | place: USA
AGGTCAACAAGATACTTGTTTTGGGCAGAAACCATGTAGTCACCCTTTTCCATAAAAGCAAGGAACTTCGTTACAAAACTACGGTCAACATCGTTCCAGGTATAGCGGTGCTTTCTGTCAAAGAGGTCATACAGCTTACAGAAACTTCCCCATGCCTTCACCGTGCCTTTAGCATAACGGTTATTGCCATTCAGCCGTTCTCCAGTATTGATTTCATCACAAAACCTGTTCAGGAAATTCCAGATATTGGCACGTTCTCTATCTATCCCTTCCTGTATCAGTTGTTGTTGCTCCTCCTTGATGCGTAGTTCTTCCTGCAGGCGCATTTCCTCATCCTTCTGTGCCTTCAGTAAAGCCTCCGCCTTTTTCGGTTTAGCAATAGCCAAAATTTCCGCTTCCACATGCGCCTTGTCAAAGACCATCCCTTCCACCTCTGACTTTACAACAAACTCTATTCTGTTCAATGTATCATGCAGGGTGAAGTTGTTTCGCTGGTGACGCATCCAGTTTTCTGCACTGGACAAAGCGTTTTTCCATTCAGCCACATTCACACGGATTTGCGAGGAGAACAATGTATCCACCTTATGCTTTTTATTTTGAACGCGAAAGAACAAAGTTGCCGTTTCGTTTCGTTCATCCTGCTTACGAATATAAAATCTTGAAAGTGATTTTGCCATAATTGTGGGGTCAATTCCTTTATGAATCCGACAATACAAAGATAGCAATTTTATTTGGATAGTCACTACAATAGTCACTACAAAATATCAATTCGGTTACAATCATCTACATTTAATCCAATTTAGAACGATTGATAATCAGCACATTCAAATAAAATACGATTTAATCGGATGAATTATAATTTAACTTTAATGTTGCTGGTGGCACCACTGAAAATCAAGCAGTTACAATTATTTGTGACTGCTTTTTTGTTTTTATGGCAAATGAGTTTGTTTGTGTTACATACGAAAATGCAAAACAGGATTAAATTTGATTATAGGGAAAGGAGAAGAAGCGGTTTAATTGTGTCATACTGCTAAAGAATGACATACTAAAACTATTTTATCTCCCGTTAATTCTTTACATTTGCCACAAAATTATAGCGATTATGACAGAATGCAAGGATGAACACATATTAAATTCCATTGATTACCCGGAGGATTTGCGCAAGTTGTCCCCCGATAAATTGGGAGAGGTATGTGCAGAGTTGCGTCAATATATAATAGATGTACTATCGGAGAATCCGGGACATCTTGGGGCAAGTCTCGGTACGGTAGAGCTGACGGTTGCACTACACTATGTTTTTAATACTCCCTATGATCGTATTGTATGGGATGTGGGGCATCAGGCGTATGGTCATAAAATACTGACTGGACGTCGAGAGGCTTTTCATACGCTCCGAAAATTTAAAGGAATCAGTGGATTTCCTAATCCTCTGGAAAGCCCTTATGACGCATTTGTTGCCGGACATGCTTCAAATTCCATTTCGGCGGCTATGGGTATGTCGGTCGCTTCTGCGTTGAAAGGGGAAAAAGACAGGCATGTAATAGCTGTGATCGGTGATGGAGCCATGACGGGTGGGTTGGCGTTCGAAGGTCTGAATAATGCGTCGGCTAATCCAAACAACCTACTTATCATTCTCAATGATAATGATATGGCAATAGATCATGCGGTCGGTGGGTTGAGTCAGTATTTGGTGGATATCACAACCAGTCAGGCATATAATAAAATGCGTTATGATGTGTACCGCGGATTGCGGAAGATGAAACTGATCAATAATGACCGTCGGGGAAATATCCTTCGTTTTAACAATAGTCTGAAAGCATTGCTTACTCAACAACATAATCTGTTTGAGGGATTCAGCATCCGTTACTTTGGTCCGATCGACGGGCATGATGTCGGTTATATGATCAAGGTTCTGAATGATATAAAGGATATGGAAGGTCCGAAACTATTACATATCAAAACTAAAAAAGGCAAAGGATTCAAGCCTGCTGAAAAGTCGGCAACGGAATGGCATGCACCAGGGCTGTTCAATAAAGAAACAGGAGAACGGATCATTGTCCATAAGTTGAACGAACCTCAACTTTATCAGGATGTTTTCGGACATACCCTTGTCGAGCTGGCTGAACAGGACGAACGGATCGTGGGGGTCACTCCTGCTATGCCGACAGGTTGTTCTATGACTTATATGATGAAAGCGTTTCCGAAACGGGCGTTTGATGTCGGGATTGCCGAAGGGCATTCGGTAACTTTCTCTGCCGGACTTGCCAAAGAGGGAATGATCCCATTCTGCAATGTCTACTCTTCTTTCATGCAGCGGGCATACGATATGGTGATACACGATGTTGCACTTCAGAATCTTCATATGGTAATCTGTCTGGACCGTGCCGGTCTAGTAGGCGAAGACGGGGCGACCCATCACGGGGTGTTCGACCTCACTTATCTGCGTCCAGTCCCGAACTTGGTTATTTCATCTCCTTTGAACGAACTGGATTTGAGGAATTTGATGTACACCGGGTATAAGGAATGTAACGGCCCTTTTGTGATCCGTTATCCACGCGGTAAGGGAGAGATGGCAGATTGGAGGAATGAGATGCGTATCCTTCCGATCGGGAAAGGCAAGAAACTTCGTGATGGGGATGATATTGCGATCTTGTCACTTGGACCTATTGGCAACGAAGTGATAAAGGCCATAAAGGAGGTTGAAAGTGATGGTATATCGATTGCCCATTATGATATGATTTTTTTAAAACCGATGGATGAAGAACTGCTGCATGAAGTCGGTAAGAGGTTCAGTCGTGTCATCACTGTTGAAAACGGCGTAATCAAAGGTGGACTGGGCAGTGCTGTTTTGGAATTTATGGCTGATAACGGATATGCTCCTCAGGTAAAACGGATTGGTGTGCCGGATGAGTTTGTCGAACATGGATCGATTCCCGAACTGTATAAACTGTGTGGTATGGATGCCAAAAGTATTGCAGGAGAAATAAAAAAGATGGTTATCAGAGGATAATATATCCTTATAATTAATCTATTATATAAAATGAAAATTATTATAGCCGGAGCCGGTGAAGTAGGAACCCACCTGGCAAAAATGTTATCACAGGAGAAGCAGGATATTATCCTGATGGATCCGAATGAGGAACGTTTGAATTTCACGAATTCAAGCATGGAGATCCTTCCTATGGTGGGTAATCCGACATCCATTCGGGACCTGGAAGAAGCCGGTATCAGAAAGGCCGACCTGTTTGTCAGTGTCACGCCGGAAGAAACGACCAATGTGGCAGCCAGCATTCTGGCTTCTAAATTAGGAGCACATAAGACGTTGGCGCGTATCAACAATTACGAATATTTGCTCCCTAAAAACAAGGAACTGTTTGAAAAAATGGGGATCGATTCCATGATTTACCCGGAAATGCTGGCAGCCAAAGAAATTGTCACGGCTGTCAGACGCCCGTGGACTCGGCAATACTGGGAGTTGTTCGGAGGCGCTCTGATTCTGATCGGTGTAAAGGTGCGCGATAATTCCCGACTTGTGAACAAACATCTGTCCGAATTACTGAACGAACAGAAACTCTATCATATCGTTGCCATCAAACGGCAGAACGAGACCATTATTCCCCGTGGTACGGATCGTATAGAATCGGGAGATATCGTTTTTTTTACAACGACTAAAAGCCATATCGAAGACGTCCGGTTGCATGCGGGCAAGCGAGACCCCGAAGTAAAGAAAGTCATTATTATGGGTGGAAGCCGTATTGCGATCCGTACCTGCCAGTACCTTCCGAACAATATCCGTGTAAAAGTAATCGAGACTAACAAAGAAAAGAGTCACCGTATAGCTGAGGTTGTCCCTGGAAATGTCTTGATCATCAATGGAGACGGACGTGATACCGATCTGTTGATGCAGGAAGGGATCAAAGATGCACAGGCATTTATCGCACTGACGGATAATTCGAGTACGAACATCTTGGCTTGTCTGGCTGCTAAACGCGCCGGAGTATTCAAGACTATCGCTAAGATCGAAAATATCGACTACATACCTTTAGCGGAGAGCATGGACATCGGCTCGGTTATCAATAAGAAACTGATTGCTGCCAGCCATATCTACCAATTCCTGTTGGATGCAGACGTGTCGAACGTGAAGTGTTTAACTTTTGCCAATGCAGATGTGGCGGAACTTGTTGCCCGTCCCGATTCGAAAATTACCCGTAAGCAGGTAAAAGATCTGAATCTTCCGAAAGATTTGACGTTGGGCGGATTGATTCGTGACGGTGAGCCTATGATGATCAAGGGTGATACACATATCCAAGCTTATGACCACGTTGTGGTGTTCTGTTTGGATACGGCTATGCGTAAATTGGAGGACTACTTTAATTAATTGTCAATGGACAACTCTGGGTTGTCTCTTTTCTCTGTTCAATGTGTCAATTGTTAATAGCATATTATGCTGAACATTCGTTTTATAATTAAGATGTTAGGGATGATGTTCATCCTTGAGACGTTGTTTATGCTGGCTGCAACGGCAGTCGCTTTCTTATATGAAGGAAATGACTTCTATCCGCTTCTTCAGTCGAGTGGTATCATGTTCGGAACGGGAGTCCTTTTTATGCTGATCGGACTACGAGCCAATGAACATACGGCCGGGCGCAGGGAAGGGATGCTGACTGTTACATTAACTTGGGTTCTTTTCTCCCTTTTGGGGATGTTACCATTCTATTTAGGTGGCTATATAGATAATGTGACGGATGCTTATTTCGAAACGATGTCTGGTTTTACGACGACAGGCTCTACCATATTGACCGATATCGAAGCTCTTCCGCACGGGATATTGTTTTGGCGGAGCCTTACGCAATGGCAGGGCGGTATTGGAATGATCGTGTTTACCGTAGCGCTGATGCCTATTATCGGAGGTGGGGCTACCCAGATGTTCAATGCCGAGACTCCGGGTATCACGCACGAACGTTTCCGTCCGCGTGTTACCCAGGTGGCCAAGCGCCTGTGGGGAGTTTATTTGTTCCTGACCATTATCCTTATTGGTCTTTTATGGGCGGGTCCAATGGACTTGTATGACGCTGTCAATCATGCGCTCACTTGTATTTCTACAGGTGGCTATTCCACGAAAAATGCCAGTATCGCTTACTGGGACTCTGCCTATATCGAATATATAATTACGATTTTTATGTTTATCGGTGCGACCAATATTACTTTGATATATTTCTTTTTTAACGGTAGGCCCAAGAAGTTATTTGCGGATGAAGAAACACGCTGGTTTTTCTGGTTCGTACTGATTATTACGGCAATATCGACAGTCTGGATCATGTATAAAGGATTTGTGGACGATTTTGGTACAGCTTTTAGGCAAACGGTATTCCAGGTCGTGACATTGGTGTCTACATGTGGGTTTGCAACGGTCGATTATATTCCGTGGGGACCGTTTTTCTGGCTGTTAGCGCTAGTTCTGATGGTGGTATGTGGTTGTGCTGGCTCTACTTGTGGAGGTTTGAAAATGGGCCGTTTTGTGATTTTGACCAAGAACCTCTTTAATGAGTTTAAGAAGCAGACGCATCCACATGCCATTATTCCGGTACGAATGAACGGGCATGCTGTTTCTGGTGATATCGTCCACCGGGTATTGGCGTTCGCTTTTGCCTATATTGCTTTAATATTTGTCAGCTGTATGGTGCTGATGATCGATGGGGTAGGATTTGAGGAGACTATCGGGGCTACTATCTCTTCGATCAGTAACGTTGGACCGGGACTTGGTAGTCTGGGACCGGTCGGAAACTATGCTGATGTTCCGGTGGTATCGAAATGGTTCTTGTCTTTTCTGATGATGGTCGGACGTTTGGAGATCTTTACGGTGCTGACAATCTTGTTGCCGGGGTTTTGGAAACAATAATACCAAAAAAGATAGTTCGGATATACGCTTTTGTCTAATTTTGCGTTATAATAGGTGCGAATCATAAAGACGTAAGATACATGATAGAATATATCAAGGGAGAGATAGTAGAACTGACACCGGCCAGGATGATCTTGGAATGTGCCGGAATCGGTTATGAACTGAATATCTCCTTGAATACATATACTTTTTATAATGGGAAACCGACCGGGAAGATTTACGTGTACGAAGTAATACGTGAAGATGCCCATTTGCTTTTTGGCTTTGCAGGAAAAGATGAGCGCGAACTGTTTCTGATGTTGACTTCCGTGTCGGGAGTCGGTCCCAATACTGCTCGGATGATCCTTTCTTCCCTGTCACCATCTGAATTGATCCGGGTGATTGCCGATAAGAACGAAACAGCTCTGACGTCAGTCAAAGGAATCGGATTGAAAACAGCTCAACGTATTCTAGTTGATCTCAAAAACAAGGTAAAGCCGATAGAGGGAATGACAGTGACAGGTGGCTCCTCTTCTGTCGCTGCCAGTGGTGCTGTCACAGAAGAAGCAGTGGCGGCATTGGTTATGCTTGGATTCCAGAAGGCCGCTTCGCAAAAGGCGGTTAACTCGATATTGAAAGGTTCGCCTGCACTGGCTGTCGAGCAGGTCATTAAAACAGCCCTAAGAATGCTTTAAGCAATGGATAATTGGCAATTGGCAATTTAGGAGAATTTGGAATTGTCGGTTGTCATTGTCTGTTGTCAATTGTCAATTAACATGAGAAGGACACTGAAATTTATACTCTGGATAACAATTCTACTGTTTGGTGCAGGTCTGTATTCTATGAATACGGATTTTCTGGCCTATGAGATGTCGTTGCCGGATACTGAACAGCTGGTCGTTCCGGATGATACGGTGCCGAAGGTGCGCACCCGCTTTCCGGTAGCTAAGACGGTCCCTGAAGAATATCAGGATCTTACCAAGCAGTCACCTGCTGACTTGAAGACGCCGGATAACGTGAAATCAGTGGTCGAATATGATATCAGAACCGGGACATATGTAGTCCGTACCAAGTTAGGTGATGCCGATCTGACTACTCCTATTTCGTTGACCCCTGAGGAATACCAGGATTATAGTTTCCAAAAATCCGTTCAATCCTACTATCGCCAGAAAAACGAGGAAGAATTTCAAAAGGCGGCTAATAAGCAGTTCAACTTAGCTGATATGCAGTTCAATATCGGTGCGGCGGAACGTATCTTTGGGCCGGGCGGTGTCCGGGTGAAAACGCAAGGTTCGGCCGAAGTGGAGTTAGGCTTGAAGCAGAATAAAACCAAAAATCCCTCTTTGCCGGAACGTGCTCGTAACCGTACCTTCTTTAATTTCGATGAGAATGTTCAATTGAATGTACAGGCATCGGTTGGTAGCAAAGTGAATTTCGATATGAACTATAATACCGAAACTTCTTTTGATTTCGACTCCAAAAAACTGAAATTAGCTTATACCGGGGAGGAAGATGAAATTATCAAGTCGCTGGAAGCCGGAAATGTAAGTATGACAACCAGTAACTCCCTAATCAACGGAGGAGCAGCCCTGTTCGGTATGAAAGCGGATCTCCAGTTCGGGAAGCTGCGAGTCAATGCGTTGTTTGCACAGCAGGAGTCGGAATCGAAAACGGTCAGTTCTAAAGGGGGCGTGCAGACAAAACCTTTCGAATTGACGATTGACCAGTATGACGAGAATCGTCACTTTTTCCTGTCACACTATTTTCGCGACCGCTATGATGAGGCGGTGAAGAACCTGAATACGATTTCCTCTCCCGTCACGATCAGCAAGGTGGAAGTTTGGGTGACAAACAAACGGGCTACTTATGACCAGGCGCGTAACGTGGTCGCTTTTGCCGATCTGGCCGAGCATGATAATATTTCGAATACGGCGGTCGTTTCTCCTTCGGGGGCGCTGTCTATCCCCTATAATAATACGAATACATTATATAATACCCTTAACCAACAATTTACCGGTGCTCGTGATATCAGCACGGTAAATCAGGCGTTGGGAGGAACTTTTGTTAACGGTACGGAGTATGAAGAAGTGGAAAGCGCTCGTTTGCTGGATGCGTCCGAATATACGGTCAATACGAAGTTGGGGTATATCTCGCTGAAAACACAGTTGCAGGCAGATGAGGTATTGGCTGTCGCTTACAATTATACTTATTCGGATGGAAAGACTTATCAGGTTGGTGAGTTCTCGACTGACAATCCTTCATCGGCTGCCTCTTGCCTGTATGTGAAGTTGTTGAAAGGAATTACCATGTCGCCTGATATGCCTTTTTGGGACCTGATGATGAAAAATATCTATTCATTAGGAGCTTACTCTGTCCAAAAAGAGAAGTTCAAGTTGAATATCATGTATCAAAGCGATACAACCGGTACGTATGTCAACTATTTGCCGGAAGGGGCGATTGCCAACCAAATCTTGTTACGAGTGCTGAACCTGGATAGCTATGATTCCAACAATCAGCCGCATCCGGATGGTATATACGACTTTATTGAAGGTGTGACCGTCCTTGCCGATAATGGGAAAATTATTTTTCCAAGTGTGGAACCATTCGGCTCCTATCTGCGTAAAAAGATTAACAATGATGCGATTGCTGACAAATATGTATTCCAGGAACTCTACGACTCGACATTGACTGTCGCCAGACAGATTGCTGAAAAGAATAAGTTCAAACTGGAGGGGGAATACAAAGCCTCTTCGGGTGCCGAGATACAGTTGGGAGCTTCCAACGTAGCGCGAGGTTCAGTGAAAGTAACGGCTGGAGGAGCGATATTAACCGAGAATGTAGATTATACTGTTGACTATACTTCCGGCGTGGTAACGATCCTGAACGAAAGTATTATTTCTGCAGGCACGCCGGTCAGCGTCTCGCTGGAAAACCAGACAGCCTATAACATGCAGCGTAAGACCATGATGGGATTGGACTTGAACTATCAGTTCAACTCGAATCTGATGGTAGGCGCTACCATCATGCACATGTCCGAAATGCCGTTGACCACCAAGACGACGATGGGCGACGAAGCGATAAAGAATACGCTCTGGGGTGTCAATATGGCTTATAAGGGCGAGAGTCAGTGGCTTACCAATATGTTCGACAAGCTGCCGTTGCTGAACCTAAGCAAACCCAGCCAGATATCTTTCAATGCGGAGTTCGCTCATTTGATTGCCGGGCATTACGAAAACAAGAACACGGGTGGATATTCGTATCTGGATGACTTCGAGTCGACACAGAGCAATTTTGACCTCTCCGACCCTTATCCCTGGCAGTTGTCCAGTGTGCCTTATGACGATGGTACGCCCCAATTGTTCCCGGAAGCCGGGCTGACCAATAATATCGATTACGGGAAAAGTCGTGCTTTGCTCGCTTGGTACACGATCGACGGATTGTTCACGCGTAAAAATTCTTCTTTGCGTCCGAAATATATTACGACAAAAGATTTGTCCAACCATTATGTCCGTGCTATCGAGACGAGAGAGTTGTTCCCGCAACGGCAGCAAAGCATGAGTGAAAGTAATACGTTGACAGTTCTGAACATGGCTTACTATCCGCAGGAACGCGGACCGTATAACTTGGATGCCGATAATATTAATCCTGACGGAACATTGCAAAACCCGGAAAAGCGTTTCGGTGGAATGATGCGAAAGATAGACCAGTGTGACTTTGAGACGGCGAATGTCGAATATATCGAATTTTGGATGCTCGATCCGTTCATTTATGATCGTCAGACAACAGGGGGGGATCTGTATTTTAATTTGGGTGAGATATCGGAAGACATATTGAAGGATGAAAAGAAGTTCTTCGAAAACGGATTGCCAATCGATGGCGATACGTCTAAGGTCGATTATACTGTTTGGGGTAAGGTTCCAAAACAGCAGAGTACAGTTTATGCCTTCGACAATACGGCAGGTGCACGTCTGTTGCAGGATGTCGGCCTGAACGGTTTATCCTCGGATGAAGAAAAGGAATATCCGGCTTACCAGGATTATCTGAATAAATTACGCCAGAAATTGAATGCGGTAACCCTAACCGAGATGGAGAACGATCCGTTACAGCTGTCCCCTTTCTTTGATCCGGCCGGTGACAAGTTCCACTATTTTCGTGGTTCGGACTATGATTCTCAGGAGGTGGATATCTTAACACGTTACAAACGCTATAATGGAACGGAAGGAAACTCGAAAGATATCAACGATTCGGGCGAGCGCTACAGCACTTCTTCCAAGACCGTGCCTGATGTAGAAGACATCAATCAGGACAATACTCTGAATAAAAATGAAAAATATTTCGAATACAAAGTCAGGATAACTCCGCAGGATACGGTTGTCGGTGAAAACTTCATTGCGGATAAACGTACTTCATCAGTAAGATTGGCGGATGGTACGACAGAATCCGTTACCTGGTATCAATTTAAGATTCCGGTAAAACAATACCAGCGTCGTGTGGGGGCAATCAATGATTTCAAGACGATTCGTTTCATGCGTATGTATATGACAGGATTTAAGGAATCGGTCGTGTTGCGCTTCGGTACTCTGCAATTGGTACGCGGAGAATGGCGATCCTACGAGCAGGATTTGTCCGATCCGAAGATGCCGCCCGCAGTGAAGGGTAAATTGGAAGTCTCGACTGTCAATATCGAGGAAAACAGTGACAGGGATCCGGTCAGCTATACATTGCCCCCGGGCGTCAGCCGTGTACTGGACCCGAGCCAGCCTCAGATCCGTCAGGAGAACGAACAGGCGCTTTCTTTAAAGATAACGGACCTTGCCGCTCAAGATGCACGTGCCGTGTATAAGAATACGAATTATGATTTGCGGCAGTATAAACGCTTGCAACTGTTTACCCATGCCGAGGCTCCGAAATTGGATGTAAACGATCTTGCAGATGGCGATCTCGCTGTTTTTATCCGCCTGGGATCGGACTATAAGAATAACTATTACGAATATGAAGTACCGTTGAAATTGACTCCGCACGGGGAGTATAACTATAACAATTCGGAACACCAGAAAATCGTTTGGCCGGCAGAAAACATGTTGAATTTCCGTTTGGAGATTCTGACGGACCTGAAACTGGAGCGTAACCGGGAAAAACGGTCCGGTACGAATGGAGTGTCTTTCCAGACTGTCTATTCTGGTAGGGATCCGGACAACGATGGTAATACGATCCGTGTCAAAGGTAATCCGAGTCTTTCCGAAGTGAAGACAGTCATGATCGGTGTGCGTAACGTGCGTAATAAGTTGAAGAGCGGGGAAGTTTGGGTGAACGAATTGCGCCTGACCGACTTCAATGAAGAAGGTGGGTGGGCTGCTAATGCGAATTTGAATGTTGCGCTTTCCGACTTGGGAACGGTGAATGTGGGCGGACGTATCGAAACGGCTGGTTTCGGTGCTCTCGACCAGTCGTTGAACGAACGCCGGATGGAAGACTTCAAACAGTATAACGTGGCGACCTCTATCGAATTGGGTAAGCTGTTCCCGGAAAAGGCGCAAGTCAGTATCCCGTTCTATTATGCTTATTCGAAGGAAACATATGATCCGAAATACAATCCGCTGGATCAGGATGTCAAGTTGAAGGATGCTATCGACAAGGCGGAAACGAAAGCCGAGAAGGACTCGATTCGTAATTATTCTCAAGATAGGACGGTTATCAAGAGTGTTTCGTTTAATAATGTGCGTGTGAATATCAAGAGTAAGAATCCGATGCCTTATGATCCGGCAAACTTTACACTCGGATATTCGTACAGTATTAATGATAAGAAAAATCCGGAAACGGAATATGAAACGACGAAAGACTATCGTGCTAATTTTGCCTATAGCTATGTGCCTTATGTCAAGCCGATCAAGCCATTCGATAAGTTATTGAAGAAAAACAACGGTTATACGCGCTATGCCAAGCAATTGGCGTTTAATGTGGCTCCGTCTATCAACTTCCAGACGGCCATGATGCGGAATTATTACGAAATAAAATTACGCGACCTGACAGGAGCAGCAACAGGTGTCACTAACGATATTCCGGTGACATTCAGCCAGAACTTCTATTGGGACCGTGCTTTCAGTTTGAACTGGGCTTTTACGAATAACCTGAACATAACGTTCAGTTCCGGTACGAATGCCCGTATCGAAGAACCGTATGTGCAGGTGAATAAGGAGCTGAACCCGGACGGTTACCAGTTATGGAAAGATTCCGTGAAGAAGAGCATCGCTGACCTGGGAACCCCGATGAAGTATGACCAGCAGTTTATGGCGACCTGGCAGTTGCCGTTGCAGTTGATCCCGGTTCTGGATTGGACCAATGCTTCTTTGAGCTACAATGCTACTTACAACTGGGATCGTGGAGCGACGGTAAGCGAAGATATCGAGATGGGTAATACGATCAAGAACCAGCGTCAGTTCGATTTGCAGGCGAACTTGAACCTGTTATCTCTCTACAACAAAAACAAATATTTGAAGAAGATCAACCAGAAGTTTAACAATACCCGGACTACGGCTAAAAAAACGGAGAAGAAGAAAAAGCCGAAATTGGAAAAAGAAATTGTCTTGAGTCCGGACAGCGCTACGGTTGTCGAGCATGGAATGTTTACGAAAAAGGTGCAAATCACGGCCAGAAGAACGGACGGGCGTGTCTACAAAGTCAAGTTCAAGCCGATCAACTTCGCACAAGTTAAGATTTTGAACCAAGACACGGTGCGCTTGAAGTTGACGATCATACCGGGACCGGCCCCTACTGAGGATTTTCTTTACAAGGCGGTTGAACACAGTGCCCGCTTTTTGATGATGGTGCGCCGTTTCAATATTCAGTTTACGAACTCTGCCGGTATGATGCTGCCCGGTTTCCGTCCGGAGATCGGTGATATCTTTGGCCAGGGACGTTCTTCATTCGGACTTTCCCCGGGGATCGGTTTTGCGTTCGGTGACGTGCGTCGTAGCTATATAGACGAGGCATATGAAAAAGGCTGGTTGATTACGGATACCGAGAGAGACGTGAATGCCGCAGTCATGACCAGTACGAAAAATCTGAATATACGGGCGAACCTCGAACCGATCACTGGATTGAAGATCGACTTGACGGCTCTTCGCAACGATACGCGTAATACGGAAATACAATTTATGTATGAAGGTATGCCGGAGATTATGGGGGGAAACTTTACCATGACGACAATCGCGCTGGGAAGCGCATTCGGAGGCAGTGGCAATGCTATGAATAACTATTCTTCGAAAGCTTTTGACAAGTTGTTGGCAAACCGCGAGATCATTGCCCAACGTATCGAAAGCAAGTATTCCGGCTTGAAATATCCGGATGTGGGCTTTATCCATGATAAAGGCTTGGGAGGAATGCCTTATAATCCGGGAACAGATAATGTGAACGGCGTCAACCGGAATTCGGCGGATGTCCTGATTCCTGCATTTCTGGCCGCTTATACCGGTAAGGACCCGAAGAAGGTAGGCTTGACGGCTTTCCCTTCGTTGAAGAGCATGTTGCCTAACTGGCGCGTTACTTACGACGGCTTGATCAAGATTCCGGCTGTCAAGAAATATTTCAAGAGCTTGACGTTGAGTCACCAGTACCGTTGTTCTTATTCGGTAGGTGCTTTCACATCCTTCTTGAATTGGGTGGATGCCGGGCAGGACGGACTGGGATATATCCAGTCGATTCTGAACGATAACCCGACACCATCGTCTCCTTATTCGATTTCGTCTGTCAGCCTTACCGAAGCGTTTAGTCCTTTGTTGGGTGCAGATGCGACGCTGTTGAATAACGTGACGGTTCGGGCGGACTATTCGACTACCCGCAATTTAAGCCTGAACACGACATCCTACCAATTGGTCGAAGCACTTTCCAAGAAAGTGACGATCGGTTTGGGTTACAAATATGCCGAGTTCAACAAGGTTTTGAAGATGAAGAAAACGCGTGATTTCAGCAATGACCTCACCGTTCGCCTCGATTTCTCGTTCAACAAGATGCAGTCGTTGATTCGTAAAATCGACACTCAACTGACGCAGGCTACTAGCGGTAACATCGCAAAGACAATCTCCTTCTCGGCTGATTACGGTTTGAGCCGTGCGTTGACGGTCCGTGCATTCTATGATATTCAGATCAATGAACCGTTGATATCGAGTGCATCTTATCCGACTTCAAACTCAAACTACGGTATCAGCTTGCGGTTCTCTCTTGCACAATAATCCAGTTTCTCTATCACTCTATCACACTTTGTTTTGCAAGCATTGACAAACATGGTGTGCAAGGAGTGATACATACCGGATTCCTGTATTACACTTGTATCACTACCTGCCGTTGAAACGGGTAGCCGGTATTGTTTACAAAAACGCAGGGAACCGTGCCGATATACATCTGTGTGGAGATAGTTCCCTCAACATAAAGGTCCTTTTTTACTAAAACAAGTAGGAAAAGAACGAAAAGCAAGCAGAAAAGTTTGGTAACATGCCCATCTTCCGCCTTTCTACACCCGGATGTTACCGCTCTCCACACCCGGATGTCCGGAATGGCTACACCCGGATGTCCGGAACTCGTACTTCTTACCAGTCAATCTTTTGAATACCTTTGCTTTGGAGGAAAGTATTCGCCTTGCTGAAGTGTTTACAGCCGAAGAAACCATGGTCAGCAGAGCGTGGAGACGGATGCACGGTTGTCAGCACCAAGTGTTTATGGGTGTCGATAAGGGCGATCTTCTCTTTTGCATAACTTCCCCACAGCATGAATACCAGATTCTCACGTCCATCGCTCAATTTCTTTACTGTCTCTTATACACATCTGACGCTGCCGACGATCGC
>OWJI01001481.1_pt1 | contig 14431 bp, 10 predicted proteins | sample 1732541 | NCBI WGS metagenome assembly OWJI01 (sample SAMN05065727, study PRJEB22554) | human gut metagenome | biome: ENVO:2100002; feature: ENVO:00000062; material: ENVO:00002003 | host: Homo sapiens | place: USA
CGAGATCTGCGCATGTCTCGTGGGCTCGGAGATGTGTATAAGAGACAGGTGAAGACATTTACCTATATAGGCAAATGAACGCCCTCCATATTTCCGTTCCATATCCAATAATTCGCTCTCGATTCGTATCCGTTCCGGTAAAATGAGTTTTTGTGTATATTCAATCGGAATATCTTTGTCTTCAGGGATTATCTTCGTTGCCATAAGATGTGCATACTTGTATTGTCGGAGAAACGATTCCGTATCAAAATCAAATGGAGGACACCCCCAACTTTTACCGTAATTGGTACATTGTTTGCAAAGTTCAAGAAAATGTGGTTCGTCACGGAATTCGGCGATATATCCTTCAACAGTGATGTCTGAAGTAAAATTTTCTACAGTGTATATACTCATTGTTTCAAAATCATTGTACCGCATAAGGAGTCGAAACGGATGTTTTCATTTTGGAAAAGTCTGTCAATGTATCCGCTTTTCTGCATTTCAGACGCGGTCAAGCAACTTAAATTCGGGGTATCTAACAATGCTATCGAATCGCACATGGACAACGCGATGTCAAGTTCATGTGTCGAGAACATGATACATTTTTTCTCGTCGTGGACAAGCCTACGAAGCAACGCCACAAGTTCGTAGCGATTAGGCATGTCAAGAAAGGAAGTCGGTTCATCAAGGAGAATGATAGGAGTATCCTGTGCCAATGCACGAGCAATCATCACACGCTGGCATTCGCCATCCGACATTTTATCCATCGTGCGGTTTGCATAAGCCTCCATTCCCACCGAAATGAGCGATTGCATGACTATCTCCTTATCTGTTTCTTGCATCCTACCTATCCAGTTGGTATAAGGAGCACGGCCTATGGCTACGACATCCTTGCACCGCAGGTTGGCGATGCGCGTGCGCTCGGTCGTGACGACAGCCAGCGTTTTTGCCATATCTTCGGTTTTCATGCAGGCGATGTCGTGCCCGTCGAGAATGATTTTTCCGGAATAACACCGGTTCAGACCGGCTATGGCGCGGAGCAACGTCGATTTTCCTGTCCCGTTTCTTCCGATAAGGGCTGTCAGTTGACCTTTTTTTATCGTGGCATTTACCTCGTGGAGCAACGAGTTTTCTTTGTAACCTATGGAAAAATGCTGTAATTCTATCATGCGGTGATGGATTTGTTGCGTAAAACCACCCATACGACGATTGGGATTCCCAATAGAGCTGTAATGGCGTTGATCGGCAAGGTGAATATTTTAGAAATGATGTCGCAAAGAAGCAATATCGATGCTCCCGAAAGAATTGTTCCGGGCAGAAGGACATGATGATCGCTATTTTGGAAAAGCATTCTTGTGACATGAGGCATAGCGAGACCTATGAAACCTATCGGACCGCAAAAAGCGGTTATCGTTCCGGCGAGCAGCGTTGTCGAGAGAAACAACAGGCTGCGTGAACGCCGAATATTCAGTCCCATTGTTACGGCATATTCCTCTCCGAACAGCAGGAGGTTAAGCGGTTTGATGGTCAGTACCGCCAACAGCAGTCCGGCAAACACCGATGGAACAAGAATCAGAAGTTGTCCGGAGGTGACGTCACCCAAAGCCCCCATCGTCCAAATGACAAAGGCTTTCAGCGATTCCTCTTTGCTGAGGTACTGCAATATCTGTACCACAGCACCTACGCCCGAAGAGAACATCATACCGAGAATCAGGATTACCATGATGTCCTTTATTCGATGTCCGACGGCAGTTATCACGAGCAACACGACAGCCGCACCCACCCACGCTGCTCCGGCAATGCCTATTGATGAACCGATCCCGGCAAGTACCACAAGTGCCACACCGAGACTTGCACCGGAACTGATGCCAAGGACATAGGGACCGGCAAGAGGATTACGGAAGAGGGTCTGCATCTGAAGACCGCTGACCGATAAGGCAGCCCCGGCCAACAGTGCCACTATAGCTTTTATGAGGCGTATGTTGAGTACGATTTTTTCCGTGGCACTGGGACAATCTCCCCCGGTCAGTGCCGCCCATACATCGCGGACTGGAATGTTGACAGCTCCCACGGCCAAATCCAGTAAAAAAAGACCGGTCGTGAGCGTAATCAATATGGAAAACAATATAGCCGAACGGGAACGCATCTATTTCAGTTGCTTGTAATACACACACTCTTCCTGCACCAGTTCAGGATGGAATATCTTCACGAGGTCGCGGAGCACGATGTCAGGATTCACGACGGCAGACTCGTAATAGTCGTTACCCCCGGCTGTGTTGGTACGGGCGTTGTTGTTATACACCTCTCCATTTTTGAAACATCGGGTATCGGTGAATTTCGGACATGATGCCTTCAAGTCGTCAAGGGAGTTCGCCATTCCCACGTTCAACCACATGTCCGCATCCGACGCGAGCAGATATGCTTCTTCTAAGTCAATGGGGATAGAAGCGTTTCCCGTGTTCTTCTGGTAGATATAGCGGCCTCCCGCATCAGTAATCAAGCGGGCTACATAACTTTGGGTTGAAGGCATGAACCACGAGTCGCCATAGGGAACATTAAGCATAACCGAAGGAGTGCCGAGGGTACTGTCGGCCACTTTCTTTTTCAAGGCGTTGTATCTGACCGGGATTGCGGCAAAGGCTTTTTCACCCTTCTCACGTTTCCCGGTGACTTCTGAAAGCGCCACCATCCATTCGGCCTTACCGAGAGGCGACTCTTCGAGATAATCGCCGACATACATGAACGGTATGTCGAGTTCTTCGAGTTTGCTTTCCATTGCGCTTGCGCCGTTCACCCCATAGAGCAGAACGAGGTCGGGATCGAGCGAGAGCAGCAACTCGTAGTTGATGTTCCCTTCATAGCCGACATCGCCAATACTGTCGCGGCGGGCTTGGATGTCTGGGTTGGAAATGTAGTCGATTCCCGAAACGCCGGTTATACACCGGACTTCACCGATTGCGTCAAGCATGGCGATATGAGTGGAAGACATCGCCACGATGCGTTTGGCGTCTCCTTTGAGTACCTGTCCTGCAAACCCTTCGGGAACCTCTTCACCGTTGCGGACGATAAACAGCCATGTGGTTACACTGTCCGCTCCCTGCCAGGGATTCCTGACGGTTATCAGTACGCTTTCCTTCCCGCCCGCCCCTTTGATGTCGAAGCCGGAGGCATATTCGGGAGCATAAAGCAGCAGGTTGAAATCATTGATTTTTGAGCTTTTGTTGTGGGCAGCCTGTAAATGCCAGAGAAAGCAACAAAATCAGGCTTAAATTCTTTAATGCGTTCATATTGATGCAGATTATCGTTTACTATTTTTGTTTTTTCCGAACTTGGGTGTTATGCCGATGAATATCTCGAAATTGATGCCCGGCATGGGACGGGACAATACGGAAAGGTATTCTTCATCGAACAGGTTGTTGATGCTGCCCTTTAGCGACAGATCGGCCCATCGGAAAGAGAGCTGTTTTTCCAGTGTCACGTTATTCATGAAGTAAGGGGGCAGATAGCCCGTCAGGGTATAGTCATTACTCGACATGGTATAACGCTGGCTGTAATAACACCATTTGTAAAGCAGGCTCCATGTCCGCCATGACAGACGTCCGGTCACCGTTGCGGAAAACTCCGGCACGTATGGCAACTGTTTGCCGACGGATTGGTCTGCCGGACTCATCGGTTCGCTCTCGTTGATCGAGGGAGTCCACGAGAAAGTTCCGTTCATATCCAGTTTCCAGTCCTTTCCGAGCATTATATCAAGGTGGGCGTTGGTCTCTGCCCCGTAAGCATGTACCTTTTTGAGGTTTCTGGGGGAGAAGAATCCCTTGGTTGTGGGTAGCCAGATGATCCAGTCGTCGATGTGCGAGTCGAACCAGTTGACGCCGCCGCTTAAAGCATATACATTTTCTTTTCCCACGGAGAACGATACTCCCACATCGTATGTGAAGCCGTGCTCGCTTTTCAGGTCGGGATTACCGCCCGGCAGAAAATAGAGGTCGTTCAGCGTGGGAAAACGGTAGTTCCGGGAGATGGATGCTTTCGCCATGATATTGCCTTTTTTCGACAGTACCCCGTCGATGAAGAAAGCCGGGATAACCGGGGCCCATTCCGTACCGAACATATCCTCGCGAAGGACAAGCGAGGCGGCAAAACGATCGACAGGCCGCCATTTCGCAGAAACGGAACCGGAAAACTCGACACGTCCCTTGTCATACCCGACAACAGCCTTGTTACCTTCCTGCGAGATGATATTTTTGTCCGCGCTTTCCACCAAATGCTGGTGTACGGAAACACCGGCCGTGAACAGCCATTTCTCTGAAGGAGCATAATCCCCGTCCGCACTTCCGTAGAACGTGTTAATCTTACTGCGTGAGCGGGTCATCGAAGCCATTTCGCCGTTTCCCTTGTCCCGCTTGTAATCATAGGCCATCCATGTGTGTATATAGCCGCCTTTTACACCGACCTTCCATTTCTCCCGCACGCGATCCCACGAGAGGACGCCGCGAAACGTCTGCTCCCTTTGGCGGTTCTCGAAGTCCATGTCGTTCCCGTAATCCGTGCTGAGCATCGCCAGTTCCCGATTGGAATTGATATACCAGGCGTTTAGCCCGAACTTGTCGCCTTCGCCCGTGTTATAATAAATTTCCTGCAAGACGTGCAGATCCTTATAAGCCCCGCTGCGGTTGCGTTCCGTCGGGTAATAGGAACCGATGATGTTCTTGTCCTCGTCATAGATGTTTTCCTTCTTGTCCCGGTTTCGGTATTTGTAGTCGTTGGGGGAAGAGGAATACACCACACGGGTGGAGGACTGCCAGTGTTTGTCACCGTAGGTCAGGCGGAGAAACTCGTCGAACGTGCTGAACGACCCCACTCCCTGCACGTACTGCAACCCGAACCCTTCATGGTTGGCCGGAGAAGTGGAGAGCCTGACCAGACCACCCAAGCCGCCGCCCGTTTCGTTTACCGATGACGTTCCGTGCAGCAGCGAGGCATCATCGATAAAGTAAGAAGGGATGGTGGAAAAATCCGTCATGCCCAGCATCGGGTTGTTAATGCGCATACCATTCCACGTCACTTGGGTATGCGAGGGAGAGGTACCCCGGAAAGCCACGGTGGATAACGTGGCGCGTCCGTAGTTCTTGACAAAAACGGATGAGTTGAATGTCAGCACATCGGCCATAGACAAGGCGATGTTCTCTTTCATGGCGATGGAATCGAAACGGGTTCGTTGCACGCCTATATCCTTCATAGGTCGTTTGCCCACCACCGTAACCTCCGGAATACGTAGTACCCTTTTGGTAATGCTGACGGAATTTTTCTGCTGGGCGGCAAGCAGAAAGGGCAGGCTTACCCCCACGAACAATAGAATAAGATGTCTTTTCATTTTTGTCCTCCTTCCTCGTTATTTCCAGCAGAAAGCTCCCGGAATGATTCCCACGTAAAATTCATCGATCAGCTTGCCTTGCGGCGAATAGCGATACACGATACCTTGTTGCTGGTAATCAATAGCGTCGGCCACATATACCTCCCCGTTGTTGGGATTGACCGTAAGGCCGTAGTATTTGGTGTCCCGAAACTCCAGAAAAGGCCGGACGGGAACACGGTCGGCTTCCACCGGCATTCGCCAAATATCGTTGTTGATCCAGTAAAGTGTATCCCGTGTACCGTTGAGCTGGACTTCCGAAGGCCAGTCGCCCAGCTTAAACTTGAACTGTTTCTCTACGGTGAAAGTCTCGGCGTCTATACGATAGAGAGACGGTGCCTCGTAACCGTATGGGCTGCCCTCGTAACCGCCATCCGTGATGGTCCACATCTTGTTGTATTTGTCCATGACCAGCGAAGTAGGTTGTATGCCGATGGTCAGTTCGTCCACGACCTTGTCCGTCTCCGTGTCGATTTTCAGGATGCGGTTCTGGTACGACCAGCAGTTCACATAGACGTACTTGCCGTATTGTACCATTTGTTCGGTGGAACCCGATTCCATGTCCATGTCTGGACATTCGATATAGCCGGTAATCTCGTATGTCTTGGGGTTGATGATGAAGATACGGTAGTCCCATATCTGCGTCACATAGGCTTTCTCATCCGACAGAAAATGGATATACCGGGGTGAGGTGAAACCTGTGATACGGCCCACTTCCTTGAAAGTATTGATGTCGATGGCGAAAATCACATGCGAGTTGTTCACCACGATCCAGCCTATACCGTCCCGGATAACCATAGACTGGGCCACATCGCCCAACTTGAACCCGTTGGCACGGTAAAACACTTCATTCTCCACTTCGCACGTGGCGGGATCGTAGTAGGAAAGCGTGGCATTGCTGTACTGGAAATTCCCCTCGTTGGTAATGAAAAGACCGGAAGCCGATGCCGAGAAATTCTCCATCTCCCCATAATCCCATTTCATGCAACTGCCGAAAACTGGCAGGCAGAAAAGAAAAAGGCAAATCCGTTGTATTGTTCTGCTCATTGTCATTCGGATAAAAAAAAGTACCCGAATCATTACGGGTACTCTGGTTAAGGTATAAGGTTTAATCCTGCTGCGTATATTGTTTGTCCTTCATATTTTGGAAGGTTGGGTTATACCCACATTTCGTCACGCTCCAACTTTCCCCCGTAATCATTCCGTTTTCTATAAACTTGCCGAAGAAAGTGTAGTCGGTAAATTTCGTCAAACCGTCAAAAACAACCCCATGCAAGGTCTCCAACTTCTCCATGGAAAGTGTTTCCTGAGAAAGAGAAGTCGCACTTTTTATCTGTAGCGTACCATCTATAGTCTGTAATTTATCACAAGTAATGCCTGTTGCTTTATTAACGAACAACCCTTCACCTCCTACGTGAAGCAATTCCGGAATATCCAGCGATTTACTTTGTAAAGATATTGCTAACGAACCCTCTCCCTCTTTATAATATACAGGAGAAGCTGAACAACAAACTTTGGATAGTAAGGGCAAGTTACAACTGGTAAAATTTCCAGATAAATAGAACTGTCCTCCCACTTCTTTCAAGACTGGCATTGTGATTGAAGCAAACATGGGTATTTGGATATATCCATATCCATCTATGATTTCCAAGTCGGGAAATTTGGCATTGCTTCGCATTTGGCCTGTCACATTTAGATTTCCATATACATGTTGAATTGTCGATATGGTATAATCGGTATTGTTGGTGGTTGGCTTACAAGTGAAGTCTTTGATATTCTTGAACGTGATTTCAGGGAACTTATTATTCGTGAGACTGGTGATGACAAAATTTACATTTGACAAATCTTCGGCTGTTTCAATTTTGGAGAGCTGCACCTTGTTTATAATTTCAATCTGGGGCGCTGTTTCTCCGAAGGTTTCAAATCGGGCGTTCGGCAACAGCAGTGTTCCGCTCACATCTTCAAGATAATCCAGCGTGATGCTTCCAAGTGTGGTGATCTTGCTCCAGTCGGGAAGTTGTTTGAGTGCCGTGAAATTCTTTATCTTTATCTGTCCCTTTATCGTTGTCAGTTTGTCCATTCCACCGAAAGCCTGAAGCACGTCATTTCGTTGGGGAACAAAACTACCGGTAGGAGGAGCTTCCATATTGGCTTCCATAATAATACTTCCGTTTACTGTTTCGATTTCCGGAAGGTTGATGGTTTCCAACATCACGGGGACGGTATGGAAATCAAGGCCACCGGTCTCTTTCAGCTTAAGGAAGCTCATGGAAGTCAGCTTGGCAAGATTGTTTACGGACAAGACCCCTCCGACACTTGTCAGTTCCGGTATTTCCAAAGACGCAATCGAACCGGCTGCTGTGTTCTCTTCATTGAGTCCTTGAAGATTCAGATCCTGACCTACAGTAGTCAGAACCGGAAACTCAAAACTCTGTAACGACGACGCATTGAACATCACGCTTCCTTCAATAGTTGCCAGTTTCTCGAATAGGACATACGTCACTTGGTCGTTATATACCGATATGTCTCCGGAGAGTGTTTCCAATGCTTTCATGGAAATCATGTGAAGTTCCGTAGCTTTCGAGGCGACATCGGTCGAACCTACCTGTAAACCTCCGGCAGAAACGATATTATCCAACCCTGTCAAGTCTGCACCGTTGTAACTGTTACGAATGACAATGTTGCCAGTAACCTCTTTCAAAGATGCCAATGCAGATATGTCAGTGATTTTTTCTGCCTCTTCCGCATCAGAGCCGATAATCAGGTTCCCTTTGACAACGGTTGTTTTGGTTGCGGCAAAAGAAGCTACCTCCTCGGTGGTCTTCAACTCCACATCTCCGTCAGATTCTATCTCGCTTTTCACGACCTTATAGGTATATTCGCGGGCATCTCCGTTATAGGATGTCACCCGGAAGGTTCGTTCGTTATCCCAGTCCGTTACCGTTTCAGGATCAGGTATGATTGTTGCAGAAGTTGTGTACTTGAATTCCACTTCGGCGTTGTTCAGCGATACCGTATAGGGAACGGTTATTGTTACTGTATTGTCCGCAATGTCGGCCGTGTACGATTTCCCGTCCACGGTCATTACAACTGACGTGATGAAATTCTCATCTGCATCTTCAGGTATAATTTCATCGTTTTTGTCACACGCTCCCAAAAAGAACAAGGATAGGAGCATGGGAAGAAAATAAATTTTCATACTTGTAATTTTTATTATTTGGTTAAATCCTCAAAAGAAAATACTTCCGTTGAAACTTCGCCCAGCCAGCCGCTTTTGGCCAGAACACCGCATTGTATTTTGATAAAGTCAATATATTGCAGATTGGCTTCCGTTCCATCGGCATGGATGGCATTGGAAATTTTGAAACCGTTCCTTTGTCCGCTTCCATCCACCGTACTGCCGCCTTCTATCTGGTCGTTTCCGAAATTATCCACGTACCCCCAGTCATAACTCTGATTATCCCAATAACCGGTTTGAGAATCTTGGGTGTTGCGGGCGGCCAGACAAGTGCCTGTCAGGGTATAACTGTTTTCCGAAATCCAAGCCGGATAATAATAGTCTTGTGTATGATAAGCGGACAGATAGTCTACCCAGCCGTTTCTACCGTCGGAACTGATCCATTGGACATCCATTTTTTTGCCTTCCGGACGGTAATAGGTCACTTCAAAATTCTGTATTGTTTCTTCCTTGCCTGCTTCAGATCCTTTCAGTTCGTACCACTCGTCATCCGGCAATCCGTTTCCGTTTATATCTTGCATGACCCATACGATACCCGGTTCGGAACTGCCGTCAAAGGCGTTCCCCTGAACACAGAAATCATATTGGTTACCCGAATTGGGAATACTGTGGTCGAAGCCGACGATGATATAACCCCCGAAAGAACCTAAAGAGACGTGCAGTTTGTCTTTCAAACGCTGTGTTGCCCATGCGACAGCCGCTTCAGGGGATGTTTCGTTGCCGGTCATACCGCCTATCGTGCTCGTCTCGTTGATAAATTGGCCGGGAGCTGGGGTATATTCATAGACTTTATTCCAGAGCTTGGAACTTCCCGAAGCCCGGAAGCCGTCTTGTTCCTTTTTGTCCACACAAACGACTTTTACGGTGGCAGTGACAGCCGTTTTCCCTTTGTCGATATTCCTGCTTATTTTTTCCGTCGGTGTGTCTTCCGACACAGTACAGGAGACGGTGTATTCTCCGGGTGCGGACGGCGTGAACTTGAACATGCGTTCCACTTCTCCTTCCATGACCTGACCGTCCACACTCCACTCAAAACGGGGATTGTCGAAATACTCCAACAACGGACGCAGGAAAACAGGACGGTCGGCAAAAGTGTACCTGTCCGTGGATGTTTGCTGGTAAGACGGGGTCGGGAATTTGACAACGTAGGGCATCGTTTCCACGACCTCTACGCTTACGTCTTTCGTTGTTGTCCCATCTATATTGGAAGCGTTGATTGTCACCGTATAAACACCGAGTTCTTTTTCATTGAAAGTATAAGTATTCTCGGTGGAAACGATTTTTCCTTCCCGTACCCATTCGATTTTGAACCCTTCGACATCCGAATGCTGAATATCGGGAGTAAATGTGTAATCGGTATTCCGGACGACTTTTAGCCCCTGCGAAGGTAGTGCCAGTGAGATGACCGGAGGGGTGAGTTCTTTCACTTCTACTTTCAGTTCCTCTTCGGCATAGCCTTCCGCATTGTCTACTCTTAGTTTGACATAAAAATCCCCGCATTCATTCCATGTACGTTGAAGAGACGGACCCGAAGAAACCAGCGTACCGTCTATCGTCCAAGCAAAAAGAGCATCTTCAACATTCTGGTATGTCGGGGCGATAGTCAATTCGTGATCGACCTTGACCGTGTAAATACCGGTCTCGCTGTCAAGTTCTATTATAGGTTGTCCTCCTACTTCTTCGGTAATGACTTCATCCTTGTTGCAGGAGGTGAACAGCATACAGGCAGAAATAATAAAATAGTAAAAACGATGCATGATGTGTGGATTTTAGAAAAATAACAGTGATACCCCCGACAGAAGGGATATCCCTGTATTCTTTTTATTGTATGGTGATATCATCGATACAGATATAAGCCGGAGTATTCAAACCGTATGCTCCCGAATCCGAACCCTCGAAGTTGAATTTCACACTTTGCACCCCTTCGGCATTGATTTCCCAATAATCCCATGTCGTGATAGGATCAACCTGTTGTTGGCCGTTACGATAATCGGCTAAAAGACGTTTGTAAGTGCGGATCAGACCGCCATTCGCATCATAACATTCCAGATTCACTTGGAAATACCCTTTCATCTCTTTCAGAGGAGTCGCTACCCCCGTAGAACCGAACTGATTACCATAAGTAATGACACCATAAGTGTATGAGGTGTTGCAGATCCACAGGCCGACCAATTTCCGGGGAACATTGAAATAAAATTCCGGTTTAGCCATCCATGCCTGATTGTAAGCATCCACATATCCGTAAACGACACCGAAATTGGAACCGCTGTGCCCGGCTTCCTTATTCTGTCCTTCCGCTTCCACCGCAGTGTTATAGACAGAACATTGGTTTAGATAAGAATACCACCAGTCTCCGGTATTTCCCGACTGATTGGAGCGGATGTTCCAGTTGGAAAGTGCGATGCCGCCGCTGGAATACTCTGTGCTTCCACCTACAGTATTAAACATTGAAAGGAAGAGATATTCTTCCGGAGTATTGTCGTAAATGGTGGTTACTTGAGGATACCCTTGGTACGAATAAAGATTTTCTCCGGCCGAGGTAGGTCCTGCCAACATGCCGGGATCGAAATCATCGAAAGTGATAGTTAAAGTACCGTCCGGATTTGTCACAGCACGAGTTTGCAAAGTTCCGGAATCAACCGGTTCCATCAAAAAGTCATCGTCCGAGCTACAGCCGGAGAACAAGGCGGTTGCGGTAAATAGACAAGCACCTGCCAGAAAGCGTAATTTTCTTTTCAAAGGTCACTCGTTTTAATGTAAAACATATTATTAACAAACACAAAAAAATCCCGTTCGTGCGGACTTACACGAACGGGAATATGTCTGTCTTCAAATATTGAATGGCCGATGAGCTATTCCTTATTTGATTACGACCTGTATATCCCGCAGGTGTAAATCTCATTCCGGTCATGGCAGGTCTTCTGACTCGTCCCGGTCATCGTGCCTTCCCGGTATTACACCAGTGGCAAAAGTTCGATGTCCGTTTTTGTGGACTCACAGCAGCGGGTACTGTCCCGGATTTTTACCGGGTTCCCTTTTCATTCGGAAGGCGTAAACCTCCCGAAACCATTTTCCGGCTGCAAAATTATCTATATTACATGTCATATCCAAACAATTCACATAATATTTACGATAAAACACACAAAGCATGATAACCGTGTCGCTTTAATTAGAGCATTCAAGTTTACGACAAACGAAGACGGTAATTATCATACACAATATCCATAAACCAACAAAACAGCTTGCCATTTTCCATAACAATGCGTTCTGGAATAGATAACTGTTAGCTGCAATTATGCAAGCAAAAAAAGCAGACAGAATAATGACTATTAATATCATGCACCAGAAATTAATCCTATAAATTTATGGAAAACAAGTAAGGGAATGGAAGTTCCGTTGCCGCATGGATGCAGGTGAAGGACCTTCTCTTTTAACGTTGGATACGCCAATGCACGCCAACGGAAGACTCTGATATTATCTGTTTGGAAAGGATATAGGATGTGCGTTACTTTGTCGCATATTCAGAATCTTAAAAAGAATTTTAGTATGGAACTGACAATTATTGAAACAAGCGCGTATTAGGAGTTGAGAAAGCTGGTCAGCACGCTGGTCGTACAGATGGGCGACTTCCAGAAAAAGATTGCCCCGCCTGCGCCGGACAAGTGAATGGATGCGCAGGACGTATGTGATGGACTTATGCCCAAACACTTTCTGAAGAGTTTCCAGCAGCATCCCCTTGAGTATGGCCAGAACGGCAAATGCGTGGCGTCCGATGTGCGGGGTGACCTCGCCCCGGAGTTGCATTTCCTGCCTATGATTCCAAGACTGAGCCGCATGGCATTGTATTCACCTACCGGAAAGACACATTCGGGGAGTCTTTCTTTTCATCCGTACCCCTATATTTTTCAATCAGTTCGATAGCAATGGGCAATAATTTTACGACATACGCCACTCCCGTTTTTATACGGTTGCCCATCAGCCATGTACCGCCGTCGGAGTCGGTATGGATATTATCGTATGTTATGGCTTTCAAGTCCACATAGGAAAGACCGGTGAAGCACATGAACAGGAACATGTCGCGCATGGCACGCTGGCGTTTGTATCTCGGTTCTATATGGATTATCCTTTGCAGTTCCTCTTCGGAAAGGAAAGAACGCCTCTTGTATTCGGGCATACACTCGAATGATGCGAACGGATGAACCCGTATCCAGCCTTTTTCCTGCGCGATATACATCAGCCACTTCAAGGTATTGACACGCCCGAAGACAGTGGAGTTTGCCAAAGCGCATGTACCGAGCATCCAGTTGTAGTAATCCTCGATGAATGATTTCTCAAGTTCTTCGATGACAATATCCTCTGCATTCTTCTTGCTTTTCATGAAAAGCAGGAGACTCTTGTAATCGGCAACCAGACCGCAGTAGGTGCTTTCGGCTTTCTCTATGCCGATTTTCTTTTTATACGGTTCCAGCTGTTCCCTGAAAAGGTTCATAAGGGTGTGGCATTCCTCTGAGAAGCCGACATAGCGGTTATAGACTTTCTTGGCTGTAACAAAACTGTCGTGGTCGCAGATGTACTGGTAGTGCCTGGTGATTTGCGCCTTGATATTGTCAAGCTCCTGATTGAGTGTACGGGCCTCCTCGGACTTGCCTTTGGCCCGGTTGGTTTTGACGTCCCACAAAGCGAGGGACACTTCTTTCTTACAACTGAAACCGGCTTGGGTTCCATTGATGGTGATACGGCCCATAATCGGTGTCTTTCCGTTTTTTACAGACTGTTTATTCTCAAAACACTTAGCTATACATGGTCTGCGATAAGCTAAGAGAGATTCCCCTTACACAAAAGCATGGCATCTCCTTGTCGTATCTCGCCTTTATACTTTTATGTATAGTAGTCTACCGGATCGAATGAACAAGACCTATCCCATACATAAACCAATTTAGACTGCTATGTTATTTTTGAGGAAGAAGATGGAATGAGACCAGATACCCTCTTTAAGGCTGACTGTAAGTCGATTAAATGTAGAAAAAGATTGCTTTTGTCACAAGTAAAGTGTATATTTGCATTGAAAGAATCGTTCTTTGACAGAGGCAAAAGAAAACAGAATATTGTAATTCGCTCGTTTCTAAATCGTTACCTGATATTAATTAAACAGAAATAACTGTTTAATTTTCAATTAGATAGAGATTGTATGATGTTTCGATTTGTTGCACGGGTTCGACTATACGGCCTTTTTCGGCAAATCCGATCTGGAACGGGCCAAAGCGATCAGCGGAGGAGTCGATTTTCTGCAAGCTCCCGAACGCGAGGAGCCGAAGAAGCTGTTTATCAAGGAGGCGCTGCTGTTGCGGCAGGCGTTGTCGCTCTGTCAGAGTTTGTTGAACTACGAGCAGCGTCTCGAAGCGGCCTATTTCGAAGCTGTGCGCACGCTGTTGACGCGCATCGAAGGCAAGGGCAAAATGTCGCTGCGCGAAATCAACGCACGGATCAACGAGCTGCTCAAACAGAGCATCAAGAGCGACGGTGTAATCAACCTCTTCTCCGACGTCGAGGAGGAGTTTTCGCTGTTCGATCCGAAATTTCTCGAAGAGATCTCCCGGATGAAGGAGAGAAACTTCGCCGTCGAACTGTTGCGCAAGCTGATTGCCGAACAGGTGCGAATTTATCAACGGACCAATACGGTGCGGGCCGAAAAATTCTCCGAGATTCTGTCCCGTGCCATGAGCAATTACCTCAAAGGGTTGCTGACCAACGAGGAGCTGTCTCTTATACACATCTGACGCTGCCGACGATCGCATAAG
>OWJI01001486.1_pt1 | contig 14408 bp, 11 predicted proteins | sample 1732541 | NCBI WGS metagenome assembly OWJI01 (sample SAMN05065727, study PRJEB22554) | human gut metagenome | biome: ENVO:2100002; feature: ENVO:00000062; material: ENVO:00002003 | host: Homo sapiens | place: USA
CAATCACAACCATACAAATTAAGCTACCTCTGAACAAGGAGGTTTACACCCAAACAATGCTGATGGCAAGACATCAGAAAATCGCCAAACTCTTTGACGAAGATTTTTGGGTGACACGATGACGAAGTCAGGAAAAAGACTTGTAATGCAAGGTACAGGTCGCTCCTTTGATGCGATTCCTTCACCATATAAGTTTAAGGATATGGCTTTCTCAAAGCTCAAATCCGTACACTTCAAGCGGTTGAACCAATCGTTTGATGATAGTGATTTCGTATCATGGGGCATTGTAGATAATGATGGAAAACTCACCAATGCTGGCGCTCTTTTGGCTGACGACTCCCCAATACACCATTCTCGCATATTCTGTACCCGTTGGAATGGCTTAGACATGACAAGCGGTTTGGGTGAGGCATTGGATGATGCAGAACTGGAGGGTAGCGTTATAGGACAATTGCAAGATGCGGTCGCATTTGTTCGGAACAATTCACATCGAAGATGGTGGAAAGAAGATGATTATCGGGAAGAACTGCCCGATTATCCAGAACGTGCCGTAACAGAAGTGATATGTAACGCCATCATTCACAGGGATTACATGGAGCTTGGTAGCGAAATACACATTGATATGTATGATGACCGAATGGAGGTGTATTCCCCAGGCGGTATGTTTGATGGACGCTTGATACAACAACTCGATCCTATGACAGTACCTTCGAAACGTCGCAACCCTTTGCTCGCTGATTTCTTTCATCGCTTAAAGCTTATGGAGCGTAGAGGTAGTGGTATGAAGAAGATAATAGGTGAATATAAGCGGTTTGAGAATTTGGAGAATTATCATGCTCCAGAGTTCAGCTCCAATGCTTCTGAATTCCATGTTACCATGTGGAACCTCAATTATGCCATGGATGTCATAAAAGATAATCCTCATGTCGTAAAAGCACCCGAAGACGTCGTAAAAGACGTCGTAAAAGACGTCGTAAAAGAGACAGGAAATGTCGTAAAAGCCAAAGCTAATGTCACAAAAGAATTTGTAAAGGCTCAGCGACAAATCTATAAATTGATTCCACAAACACCTCAAATCAATGCCACGCAAATGTCTGAGAATATGGGCATTTCCCTACGCCAAGTACAGCGATACCTTAAACAACTTTCGGACCTTAAATTGATTGTCAGAGAAGGGGGTCGCAAAAATGGTATTTGGAAAATATTGGATGAAGAATATGAAGGTTTCTTCAAAAGAATCTGAAAAAAACACCAACAAACGGGGGTGGGTAGTTTCCATGCGGAACTATCCAGCCCCATATCGTATTGTATTTGTTGTCAATGTTCCAAACTCCAATACGTTCTGAAAAACGAATCCGAATGAATCAACGAATCCAACTCTTGATAATCCTTCTTTCTCTTTTCATCCATGATAACCTTCTTGTAGAAAATTCGGTTAGTTCTGTCAAGGTCCATAACCCGGCTTTGATATAGGGATGAAAAGAGAACACAGGCGATAATGCCAAGAATGACAAGATACCATTGGAGCAATCCCCATTTGTTAGTCCTTTGTCTGAATCTGTTCCATCTGTAGAGCCACCATGATTTCACGTAGGTGGAGAAGAAGCCTTGTGGCTTGTGATGGTTTGCAGAGCATCGCCACATATTTTCAAAATCGCATATGCTTTTTCGATTGTTTGGACGCACTAACTTGTGTGCCTTGCGACATCATCCGCATGCCCCCCTTGTCTCCTTTGACAGCGTGTATATCGGTTGGGTAGTACCGATACCAACCAACCGATATGAGCGGTACCATTTGAGCGATATCTCATTTACTCAAATGGCCAAAAGCAAACACCCAATATACTAGCATAGCGGATACACTTACGGCAGTGAATTTGTATTCATCACAGAGAAGTCCCCAAAGTGAAGCCAAGCGATTCTGCCTTACTCTTTAAGGCTATTGCATTTTCTGCTTGATTTACTTTTTTAATCAATCGTCCATTCTCCTTTCGTTTTATATAGGTATCGTTGGTGTTTGGGTAGACCGCCACGGACTTTGTCGGGTGAGCCTATATCTTTTGAATCCTACATCAAACCACAACCCATTGGTGGTCGGGGAAGTGGCGGAAGAGGTTGTATATCCTTTGATTCCTACATCAAACCACAACTAGAAGCAATGGATAAAGAAGTCTACGAAAGTTGTATATCTTTTGATTCCTACATCAAACCACAACCGCGCAGCTTCAATACTGCCGTGCCTTCCGTTGTATATCTTTTGATTCCTACATCAAACCACAACTATGGCACAGATAGTATTATTCAACGTAAGTTGTATATCTTTTGATTCCTACATCAAACCACAACTTCTGTACATGAGTGTCGGGGGCAAATGTGTTGTATATCTTTTGATTCCTACATCAAACCACAACTAAAGGAGTATATTTGTATAGAACTTATTCGTTGTATATCTTTTGATTCCTACATCAAACCACAACTTGCGGTTGCGGTACGTCGTGCGGCTGTCGTTGTATATCTTTTGATTCCTACATCAAACCACAACTATCACAAAAGCAAGCCGCGCCGGGTAATTGTTGTATATCTTTTGATTCCTACATCAAACCACAACATAATAGCCTTGGCGGTGCTGTTGTCGAGTGTTGTATATCTTTTGATTCCTACATCAAACCACAACCTTCGCCTCCTTTCTCTACCATATCTACATGTTGTATATCTTTTGATTCCTACATCAAACCACAACCTGTCAGCGGAATATGTAATCTGCATACTGTTGTATATCTTTTGATTCCTACATCAAACCACAACTTTGTTGTTGTTGTTTGAGCCATAATAAAGTTGTATATCTTTTGATTCCTACATCAAACCACAACTCGCCAAATTCGGCGGCGTGTCTGAATGGTGTTGTATATCTTTTGATTCCTACATCAAACCACAACTTGTGCATTGCACAATTTGAATTAGAACGGGTTGTATATCTTTTGATTCCTACATCAAACCACAACTAAAAGCGTTTCAATCCACTTTTTTAAAAGTTGTATATCTTTTGATTCCTACATCAAACCACAACTGGCACAACTCGATGGACGTAATCGGTTAGTTGTATATCTTTTGATTCCTACATCAAACCACAACTAGGGTTAAATATATCCTGCTTAAACATCGTTGTATATCTTTTGATTCCTACATCAAACCACAACTCCAATGCTCTTCGGAAAATGAAGGGTCAGTTGTATATCTTTTGATTCCTACATCAAACCACAACTACGGACTATATAGATAGTACATCTTTGAGTTGTATATCTTTTGATTCCTACATCAAACCACAACAGGAGACGTGCTATCAGCTTTTGTCAAGGGTTGTATATCTTTTGATTCCTACATCAAACCACAACTAAATTAGTTGTTTCTTTATCTATTGCAAAGTTGTATATCTTTTGATTCCTACATCAAACCACAACACAAAATACAAAGATTATGAAAGCAACATTGTTGTATATCTTTTGATTCCTACATCAAACCACAACTTGGTGAAATTAGTGAAAAGGGGAGCTGTGTTGTATATCTTTTGATTCCTACATCAAACCACAACGTAGTCGCAGCAATATGTGATGGCGACGTGGTTGTATATCTTTTGATTCCTACATCAAACCACAACTTCATATATGATGTTACACTAATATCTTCAGTTGTATATCTTTTGATTCCTACATCAAACCACAACTTGCATCAGTTAAAATAAAATACCGAATTGTTGTATATCTTTTGATTCCTACATCAAACCACAACTCAGAATTATTAAAGACATCAAAAGGTGGAGTTGTATATCTTTTGATTCCTACATCAAACCACAACTCCCCGAAGGGAGGGGGAATTGTTGTTCAGTTGTATATCTTTTGATTCCTACATCAAACCACAACTGCTAATAAAGTTACTGTAGTTACGGTTTAGTTGTATATCTTTTGATTCCTACATCAAACCACAACCAGCAGTTTTACACACCTGCTACGATGAATGTTGTATATCTTTTGATTCCTACATCAAACCACAACCTTATCATTCCGAAAGCAAACAACGCCGTTGTTGTATATCTTTTGATTCCTACATCAAACCACAACTCTGTCGTGAAATTTGGTCTACTACTATTTGTTGTATATCTTTTGATTCCTACATCAAACCACAACTTTTCGCAAAACGGTTAGACCTCTCGCCTGTTGTATATCTTTTGATTCCTACATCAAACCACAACCTTATCCCGAGTTTCGTTACTATTGTCCTGGTTGTATATCTTTTGATTCCTACATCAAACCACAACCGAGATGTGATTAAAGCGTATGCGTTCAAGTTGTATATCTTTTGATTCCTACATCAAACCACAACTTGGTTATATTGTGAAACGATATGCTCGGTGTTGTATATCTTTTGATTCCTACATCAAACCACAACCAGCCTTTTGCAGTGTTGAGGAGGTTGGCAGTTGTATATCTTTTGATTCCTACATCAAACCACAACCTTGTTGCATTTGCCCGATGGTGTCATAGGTTGTATATCTTTTGATTCCTACATCAAACCACAACTTGTGGCGTGTTATTGTGTGACCATGGGTGTTGTATATCTTTTGATTCCTACATCAAACCACAACTTATTGACTTGTGCGTATATCGTGGAGTAGTTGTATATCTTTTGATTCCTACATCAAACCACAACTTAGTTATGAAAGTAACACGAAAAAATCAGTTGTATATCTTTTGATTCCTACATCAAACCACAACGTTGCTGCTGTTGTTGTGTTCTGCTCTTCGTTGTATATCTTTTGATTCCTACATCAAACCACAACCTTCGTGATATACATAACCACGAAACTACGTTGTATATCTTTTGATTCCTACATCAAACCACAACTTGGAAGTTAAGAAACTTAATGAGGAGATTGTTGTATATCTTTTGATTCCTACATCAAACCACAACCTATAACTTTTAAATATCAGAGAACCAGTATATTATAGTTCTTGTTTTGTTATAAGAAATCGCCGTGTAAGAATTATAACGCTACAAAAGTACTAAAAAAATTCCAATTGAATTGGGGCACCTAAAACTTTCTGAGTGATTTTACTCTTTTTAATGCTCTTTGGTTTGCCCCAGAAATTATAGATGTCCCCATATTGCTTGTCTGTAACACTTAGTATGCTAACCTTTCCTGTTTCAGGCAATAAAGCCTTCACTCTTTTCACATGCACATCCAAACTTTCTCTTGATGCACAATGCCGTATATAAACAGAAAACTGCATCATGGAAAAGCCGTCTTTTTCCAAATTCTTACGAAAAAGTGCAGCTGCCTTCATTTCTTTTTTGGTAGAAACCGGCAAATCGAAAAACACAAATAGCCACATAATATGATATGCATTAAGTCTGTATTCCGTCATAAGATAAAGGGAAGTGATATTTTCTTAATTTCACCAGCATAATACTTAGCAAGAGATGCTGTCGTAAAAGTCAATGCAATCTGTAGCGGACGCATTACCTTGCCTATTTTTACGTCACAGCTTAAAAGGCGCATTATCTCCATTTTGGAATCTTTGTTTAATTCCGTAATGCCATCTGCATAAAGATTAAAGACTATTGAATCCACATAAGGACGATAAGGCTCCATTACATCATCAGCAAGCGGAAAGGCATTGTATCTGCTTTTATGGAATATACCAAGATTAGGCAACAGCCCAGAACCAAGTAACGCTCGTGCTGTTGCTGCACGCAAAATTGAATATCCATAATTAAGTAGTACATTTGGCGAATCTCCGCACCTGTCACGTTTAAAGTCTTTACCGAACAGTTGTGTCCAATATATTTTTGCTGCAATGCCTTCCCGATTGTCGGTATCACCACTTTTCACGTTAGCGTAAAAAGGTTTAAGACTACTACCGTTTTTACCAAACGTATCCAAGACTGCAGACTGGTTCTTTATCTTAGCTTCAATTATCTGTTTCCATGCTTGTTTTTTCACCGGTTCGCTAACAACAATCTGAGACTTTATATTCTCAGATTGCGTAGTATTGGCATCTAAGCTTTGAAGCATTGCGGTAGGCATCATTTTATTATCACATAAAATGACAGCAACATTATTCTTCACCAACTCGTTGAGCAACGGTAAAGTAATGTTTATCATTTGACTTTCCAGGACAACACACCCTATATCTTCTATAGGGCGCGTTATCTTTTCTTCACAGTCTTTCCATGAAATCACAAGTTGTGAATTCTTTAACGAGAGACAAACCGGAGTTGAGAAGAATAATGTCTGCTTTATCATATTATCTAAGCCTTCTTATTTCACCAAGTTCATTTATCTCAAAGTCGTAACCTTGAACAAGGGCACTCAACTGCGTATGAAGCATTATTATTGCTGGACGGAATTCTTCACCTTGTTTGTATTCTCCATTTTTTGCCTTTATATCTTTACTTGGACGGGCTTCTTCATTGTGTATTAATTTTACTGTGGCATATGCATATTCACCATTTCGTCCTTTCATTCTCATTGTAGACAATCCCGTCACCTTATAAAGACGTCTGTTCCTTTCCTTGACCGTAGCATCCCAAACCTCATTAGATGATTTTTCATAAAGAAGAACCATTGTTCCTATCTTTAATGTATAAGCAAATGGATAATCATGCTCACTCCTAATAGGCACAATATGTCTGTCTACCACTTCTTTATCATTACTTGTTCGGTAGTATTGAGCAGCTTGGAGCATATTAACAATTTCGAACTCTCGTTTTTCCTTGCCCTTGTTATCTGTACCAATATACAGAGCAAGCAAATAATTGCAATCATTAGCAACATGATATTGCTGCTTGTATTCTTTGGTAGAGACATCACGTTGTTTGCGAATATTCAATGGATTGGTGATAGAGGGTGTAAAGCATCTCACCTTTTTAATCGGTATCTGCTTTTCCTCATTCATCCATATTGTACTTGCCATCGCATCCTTAAAGCCTTTCTCCTTTATGGCAGCTTCAATAATTCCCCTAACCGTATCATCCACAATATTCTTTACATCGCTTTCTTTCATCGATGCTAAGTCTATGCGTTTTACATACTTAACAGCACCATCATTTTCAATAGCGCCATAATAAGTGTCATTATGTAAAGAACCTCTTGCAGCATCACCTTTACAAAGAATCTTCTTGCCATCAATTTTAATTCTTCTTCGTCCTTGCTTCGGCATGTTGTCTGGAGTGTAATGATACACCAAGATTTCGTCTTGTATCTTCTTTATGTCCTCTACAAATGTGGCCCATGGCTTTTTGAAAGATGCTTTCGACATTCCATACCATTTGTTGTTTTCTTCGTCATGATAGTATGCGCCCAACTTATTATATTCATCCAAGCCAATACATGCAATAACAATGGCATCTATGCAATGATGTACATGATTGATACGTTCTTTCTTGCTATAGATGTCTTGTATTCCCCATATTTTTCTAAAGTCAGAAGTTGCAATGCCTTTTACGGTATAGACACGATTGAATAGTGACTTCAAGTAAAGACGAGCATACTTTGAAATCACACTAATGTCGGTACCTTGACGACGGCTAAAGCCTTCAGGTACACTTTCCATTGTGAAACGCTCATACTTACCACGCCAATAATCGCGACGAAGTTCCAGCAGATGACGTTTACGAATAATTGTGTCCTTCTGCTCTTTTGTTGTCGCACCTTTTGACAGTTTCTTAAGCTTGCGTATTTGAATGTCAAGCAACTCATACTTCTTTTTCCACTCCTTGATGCGCTCCATAATCTCGTCATGGCTTGGCAATTCTACGGGCAACTTGGTTTTCTTTACTTCTCTATTGAAACGGCTATCACAAAGCGTCAAATTCATCTTTGTACTATCCCCACCAACACTACGAGGAATAGTGTGCTCAATATCAAACTTCGGATTAGTTCCAATGAAATCTGATATACGTATCTGCTTTCCGGTATAAAGACATATGTGATTCTGTTCTTCCCAAAGAACATATTTCAATATATCTTTGTCTGTGGGTTCAATATCCGTCCCGGTTTCTTTCTTGAATAGAGTTATTATTTGCTTTCGAGCCTCATCATTGGCACTTTGGTTCTCTTTTACGAATAAAGCAATAGCATTTCGTTTGTTGGCATCATTCAGTTCACGTGCAAACTCAATATGAACCTCAGTGTTTTGATCTATCTTTCCTTCTGCAAGCAAACGGTTCACTAATTTACGCAATCTGAACATAGAACGCATAGCCATCGGATTACGAACACTATCTATTCTTGGCGAACCAAGTTGATAAACGCCATGCTCATTAGTGTATTGTACCCTTGGATATGTCTCAATCATAGAAGGGTGATACAACTTCTTCAGACTATTATCAGAAACATTATACTGCTCTTTCAAATAATCTTTAATGCACACCTCGAAAGTGCGTTTGTCTTTGGTGTCACATCTATCCATCTCCATGATGATATTGTCGACAATAGTCTCGCGCATTTCCTTTATGCTCCACTCGTATTTGGGCATAACTTCGCATAAGTTACCCAAAAATACAGCATGAGAGTATATCAACCCTCTTCTTAGATAAGGAAGAATCTTGCAGATAGCCTTAAGGCTTAATGAGGCATAATCAGCTGGCAAAGAAATCTCACTGAATATCTTTGCTTCATCTTCGGATAATTGCAGGCGGTTTATAGCAAACTCGGCAAGTTTATCTTTATCAGAATAGAAATACAAAGCATGCCAAATATCATTTACAATATCAAATCGACTTTTACCCTCACCTAATGTGTATGTTTCACAAATAGCAGTTATCCAATCATCTCCAAATACATCTTTAAGGGCAGCTGTAACAGGACAGCCTGAAACAGATGTATCCATTGGATAATTGAACAGGAAAGGCATTTCTGCATCTTCTTCTTTCTTGTAGAAGCCATACATCTTCTTTGGTGCCAACTTCTTGGTTATATCCTCAAAATCAAATTGTTTCTTCGACTTGCGAAAGAATAAAGGCATTATTTTTTCACGTTCTTCAGTATTAAGAGAGCGTAATACATCATCATTAGGAGTTTTGATCTTGATGTTATTGATGAATGTGAGCATTCTAAACTCTTCGTACATAGGATGTGAAGAAGGACATTTTGTCTTGTTCTTCTCAAACACACATTTGCCTACCTGTCCTTTTTGCGACTTTAAAGGTCTCTGGTCAAATATTGCCTTTTCAATATTACGTACAACCTCCGAACCAAGTTCTTTTTCCAAGTCTTGCTTCTCACATATAGCCTTAAACTCGGAAAGGAAATGTTCATTACGTGCAGTATAATGCTTGCGGATTTTCTCTCCCTTATTATAAAGAGCATAGAAATAATCACCAAGATATTCATAACCGGCTTCGTTCATTTCTTGAGTAAGGGTACTGATACCTTCCTTTACTTTACCAGAATCATCTCCACTTTGGTCTTTTCTATTACTCAAGAAACCACGGCGCTGAATAATATGATAAAAAGCTCTGCCTAAAATGTACCTATCGGTAATGTCAGACAAATCCAATCTCTCATGAAGACATTTGTGCCTATATGCATACGGAGTCTTTTCTGTATCGTCATCAGTACGTTGCCATTGCATGAACAATTCATTCTTTGGATATACTTTCTTTAGTCGCCATGTTGAAAGTTCTTCTTGTGAAAGAGGAGGACACAAATGATTGTCACTTAATATGCGAAGCAAACGTATCTTGCGCAATTTTATGCGATAGTATCTTACACGTGTAGCCCTATGCTCTGTACGTTCTGCTGCCTTTGAAGATTCTATGCCTTTCTCTATTTTGACTCCTTCTTGAAATATATTCACGCCTTTGTCAAGCAGATTATAATCACCCGCCGTATTTTCAACAATAGCCCATCCAAGGCTATTTGTTCCAGTATCAATTCCTAATATTTTTGTCATGCAAATATAATAATTGTTTGGTTAATTATTAATAATCCATAAAAGTACTACAAATTATTTGTACGAACAAATTATTCATTATATATTTGCAACTGAACATAAGATTTCCTACATCTTATCACAATAAGGCAGTAATTGCCGAAGGTGTTAAACCTATACTCCCGCTTCGGTGGGAGTTTCTTTTTCTACCATTCCCTATTTTTATTCTCAATTATCCAAGTATCAAGTTTGTCAAAAGAAGAAATAAAGCACAATGATACAAAAAAGGCGTACAACCGATATCCATAAGATTTCGGTTGTACGCCTTATTATTTATTCTTATTCAGAATGTCTATCCTTAAAAGTCAAGCTTACTTCACCTCCTCGAAATGCAAACCGTTATTAAAACAAGCCATCTGCGTGAACGTGCTGCAAATGTGCTGCAAATATGGAAATAAGCAACGATAAGCAAACACGCACTCAACTGCTGCAAAGGTAGTGCAAATGAGCGGAATATCAAAACAAATACGAAGTTTTGTTTTGTATTCCCGAGTGCAGCCTACCTTATTAAAAGGTAGTGTTTTTACTTGTAAATGCCATAAAGGAACGAACTTTACTTTATAATCAAAACAGACCAATCACAAAAACGCCTGATAAAATGCTGCTAAAGCTAAACAGTATTTCTTATATTTAAGATGATTCAATAAAAATAATATGTGGATAAAATCTTTTAGGCATACGATTAAAAAATGTAAAAAAGCAGTTTGTTTTTACTTATAATTGCATTATTTGTGAAATAATCTCAAAAATCAATGCTACGTGAGGATTTATTCGTATTTTTGTATCCATAACAAACAACAACGTATGAACAAATGCTGATAGAATTTACGATAAGAAACTTTATGTCATACCGAGATGAGGTTTCGCTTAGTATGGTTGCAAGCACTACTGTAAAGGAGTGCGAGAGCAATGATGGTTATTCGAATATTTTCATCATGGATAATGGCAAGCGTTATTTAAGATCTGCCGCCATATATGGTGCAAATGGTTCGGGTAAGAGTTCCATAATTGCCGCTATGGACATTTTCAAGTCTATGGTTCTACAGTCATTTGTAGATGAAAATATAGTCAAGCATCTTTCAAGGCTATATTATCGTTTTAATGTTGACAGTACTAAAGAGCCGGTGTCCATGCAAATGATATTCATCTGCAATGGAGAAAGATATAGATATGGATTTGAGGTATGTCAAGACAAAGTGTTAACCGAGTGGCTCTATGTTTTGCTTAAAGGTAGCATAAAAGAGAGTTATTGTTTTAAACGAGAAGGACAAAACATAAAGGTTAATTCCAAAGTGGTAAAAGGAGCTAGAGGTGTTGACAAAAAGACACGTAGCAATGCTCTATACCTCTCTACTGCAGCTCAGTTCAATGTAGAAGTTGCCATGACGGTTAAAGAATGGTTCCGTAAGCGTTTTCATGTTCTTTCTGGTCTTGATGACACATTGGCATTTACTGCAAGAACTTTTATGCACAATAATGTAATTCGTTCTCAGATATTGGAAATGATAGGAATTGTTGACAATTGCATAAAGGATGTTAGTGTAAGAGAGAATGTCAAAGAAGTTAATCCACAAGACCCTTCTTTTGAGATACTTACAAGATTGGGTATCAATATGCCAACTGACACGTCAAAACAAATAGAAAGGATAGAACAGCATGAATTAGAGATACAGGCAACTCACAATCTTTATAATGACAGTGAGGTTGTGGGTAATGAATCCTTAAATTTCAAATTTGAGTCTTTAGGAACAACCAAACTGTTTGCCCTCCTTGGTCCATTCTTCGATACCATTCAGAATGGCGGAGTGCTCATCATTGATGAATTCGGCACAAGTCTCCACACGCAACTGTCTGTTGAATTACTTAAACTATTCTATAGCACGATGAACGTCTTGGGGGCACAATTGATAATTACCACACACGACACGAACCTCTTGCGTAAGGATTTGCTTCGTCGTGACCAAATATGGTTCGCAGAGAAATCTTCTGAGGGCGTATCTGATTTATACTCCTTGGTAGAATACAAAATCAATCAGGCAAACAGCGTTCGAAACGATGCGTCTTTCTCTAAGGATTATCTGCTAGGACGCTATGGTGCCATTCCTTATTTCGGTAACATCGATAAGTTTATTAAAGAGTATGGCAGCAAAAAAGAAGAGTAGGTTTGATAATAAGTTCAAAAGCACAGCTGCTTCTGACAGCCGTACTGCTAACGTACGAACCGAACGAAAGGTCAAGGATGACCTACCAAAGTTATCATTCAACTTCAAGGACTTTGACTTCAACCAGTGTCCTCCTGGACAAACTCTTGAAAAATGGCAAGAGAGCAATATGTTGGATAAACTTCTTAGAAAGTTTATTGATGTTTGTGCATGTACTAGACCTGAAGCTGAACAGAAAGAGCTTTTAAAGGTCTATGGAAAATTTCCCACAAAAAGTCAGTTCAAGATTCCAAAACATATTGAGGGAGAGGTTGCATGGGGAACCATTCAACGAATCGGTGGACAGAAACCAAGACTTGCAGGTTACATCATTGAATCTGTATTTTATCCTGTTTTCTTGGACAAAGATCACCTCTTCTTTCCTTCAGAGAAAAAACACACATAAAATAGACTGACAAGAACATTTATTTAAATTGATCTGTTTTCCATTCAATTCAAGAATGATAAAGTAGATTTGAAATAAAAACAGAATAGAATATGGGAACAGCATTACTGGCACTCTGCTTCTGCACGTTGTCGCTCGTTCTTGCCTTGTTTGTGGGCATATCGCCCATAAGTAACAAGGCAAAGATTAGGTTTATGTATGTTGGTGCAGCGCTATCGTTGATAGCAGTGCCAATGATGAGCCATTATATTGCAGGGCTGAACGATATTGTGGACGAGTTACGCTATCAAGCCGTGCTTGTGTTCATCGTCGTTGTGTGTTGCTATTGCTTCGTCATGGCGAATATGGTGAAGTACAATGTCATGAAGAAAAAGATGGCGGTGCTTGAGGACACGGTAGAGAAGCTGGAGCAAGAACGTGCGGCAGCAATGTCGCAAGCCGTGGATGAAGAGCAGCTGCACAAAGTGCAAGAAGCACTCGACTGGTTTGCAGCGAAGATGAGCGTGTTCAGCAAAGAAGAGCAAGAAGCCATCAACGCTTGTGCCATAGCCTTTGCTGAGCGTGACCAGATAGTAATACCTAAAGTCAATATTGCCGTCAATGCCAAATGCAGCCAAGCCGACCTCATGACTTATGCCAGTTCCGCTTTCTTCAAGATTGGCAAGAAACGTAAAAGCATAGCCCAATTCCTCAGCATTGTATTCGAAGCTTACTTCCCTGGTGGTGAAGGATTCGTGTATAAGAAGATGACAGGGGCTAAAGGTTAGCTTGATAAGATTAGAGAATAAAGGATAAGGTTGCACGAGACCACGATAAAACAAATGCACGTACATTCTTCATAATCTTATTCTTGAAATCTTATCAGAATCTCTGAATATGCTGATTATCAGAGCACATACGAACGCCATAGATAGAAAAGAAACAAACTGGGAACAAAAACAAAGACCCCCCTTATTGCAAACAAGAGATAACAATAATTAACGTGGAAAGCATCCGCAATTTCTTTTTTTATCATTTTGATTGAAATACCTTATAGCATGCATCTTCACATATAATTGGAGTCTATATAAAAAACAGCATCAGTCATCTTCTCAATGGATTTTTTCTTCAACACTCGTGCTTATCATAGAATTTTTATAAATTTGCATCAAAATATAATCAATTATAGCTACATGGCAAATCTGAATAGATTAAAAGTTGTTCTTGTAGAAAAAAGAAAGACTGGAAAGTGGCTTGCAGAACAACTTGGAAAAACAACCTGTACAGTTAGTAAATGGTGTAGTAATACCATCCAGCCTGACTTACAAACGCTAAATGATATTGCAAATATACTTTGTGTGGATGTTAAAGAGCTCTTTGTGAGCAATAAATCCCAATAAGTTTTACTATAAGTTATAGAATATGATAAACAAATCTCAAATTTCAAATTGGCTTAACAGCGGAGAGTATAAGTCCCAAATAGACTCTTTGCTCACAAAAATTGTACGAGATTGTGAGCATTCTGATAGTGAGGCTCACACTTCGTCCATCTTTGAAACTGAGATATACTATCTTGTAAGAAATCAAGTAGGTATAGAACTTAATTTCAGTAAAGAAAAGCCTGTTGACGGCATAATACATAAATTCGAGGCGCTATCCTCCAGAAAAAGCGGAAGAGGTCGTCTCGATGCTGTTGTAAACAACATTGTTATCATTAGTGTCCCGTTAAAATCGGGACCAGTTAAATATTAATCAAATAACCCCGGAAAGAGGGGACAATCGAGTTCTTTGACATTATTGAAATCAGTCCTTTCGAAGAGATCTACGAGT
>OWJI01001502.1_pt1 | contig 14344 bp, 10 predicted proteins | sample 1732541 | NCBI WGS metagenome assembly OWJI01 (sample SAMN05065727, study PRJEB22554) | human gut metagenome | biome: ENVO:2100002; feature: ENVO:00000062; material: ENVO:00002003 | host: Homo sapiens | place: USA
TAGACTCGCTCTTGAGGTGTGCCGGAGCAGCTTTTGACCTCTTTAATGCGGCTTATGGATTATACCAGAGATTTTTCTCCGTGTCAAATACTTTTTTGCGGAAAATCGCTTATTTTTCCGCCGCTTTGATCTTTTCCTCCGTATCCTCGCGGATGGCCTCACGCAGCTTCGTCAGATAGGGAGAAAACGCGACAGCGTCATAGGCGTATGTCCGGTTCAGATCATACTCCAGCGGCTCCCACGAGCGGATATCGGACTCATTGTGCTGGATGACGGCTTCGAGCTTGTCCAGCGCCTTATAGAGCTTCGCTTCGTCTGTCTGCAGCGCGCCCATTTCGGTATACAGCGCGGCCAGCTCCATATTATACGGGGCCGGGAGCGACGCGACCCAGCTAAACAGCGCGGTATCCTCCTTTTTCTCGTCGCTTGCGGACTTCAAAAACGTCGGGATATCGCCGGTGAAGCACTCGCCGAGATCGTGGATCAGGCACATTTTGATGACCTTGTCCATATCGAGCGCCGGGAATTCGTCCTTCATAAAGAATGCCATCAGTGCAAGCCGCCAGCTGTGCTCGGCGACGCTTTCGCGGCGGCCCCTGCTCGTCTCGCAGTGGCGCAGTTCGTCCTTGAGGCGCTCAGCAATATGTAGAACATCCAGTAATGCACGCACTTCCATATCGATTTCTCCTTTTTGATTTATGACAGCACCAATTGAATTGCTTCGCGGATATTGCGCACGCGCAGCAGCTCCATACCGTCGGGCGCGGTGACATTGCCCGTCCCGTGGCGCGGGATGATGCAGGTCTTGAATCCGGTGCGGGAGGCCTCGGACAGGCGCTGCTGCAAGCCCGTTACGGCGCGGATCTCGCCCGTCAGGCCAACCTCGCCGATGGCGGCGGTCGCCGGATCGATGGGCTTATCGCGGAAGCTGGACGCGGCGGCAAGCACAAGGGCCAGATCGGCGGCAGGCTCGTCCAGCTGCAAGCCGCCGATGACGTTCACATACGCGTCCGACATCCCAAGATTCACGCCGCCGCGCTTTTCCAGCACGGCCAGCATGAGATTTGCCCGGTTAAAATCAAAGCCGTCCGCCGTGCGGCGGGGGACGTTGAAATTCGTCCGCGCGACAAGCGCCTGAATTTCTGCCAGAACCGGGCGCGTACCCTCCATCACGCAGGCTACGCACGTACCGGGGGCATTTAATGGCCGTCCGGCCAGCAGCATTTCGGACGGATTCGGGACTTCGAGCAGTCCCCTGCCCTCCATTTCGAACACGCCGATCTCGTTTGTCGAGCCGAAGCGGTTCTTGGCCGCGCGCAGGATGCGGTAGCTGCTGGCGTGCTCGCCCTCGAAAAACAGCTCGCAGTCAACCATGTGCTCGAGCACCTTCGGCCCCGCGATCGCGCCCTCCTTATTGACATGGCCGACAACAAAGACGGTCACGCCGCTGCTCTTGGCCAGCTGCATGAGGGCCATGGTGCAGTCCTTGACCTGTGAAATGCTGCCGGGGGCAGAGGTATTCTCCGGGCTGTAGAGCGTCTGGATGGAGTCGGCAATGAGAATATCCGGCTGCACCTCGTCGACAGCGCTTAAAATCTCGGAAAGATCCGTCTCCGAGAGGATATATAATTCGTCCGACGCGACTTGCAGCCGGTCGGCACGCATTTTGATCTGCTTTTCCGATTCCTCGCCGGAAACATAGAGGATGCGGAGCGTTTTTCCCAGATACGCGCAGATTTGCAAAAGCAGCGTCGATTTGCCGATGCCGGGCGCGCCGCCCACCAGAATCAGCGATCCGCGCACGCCGCCGCCGCCCAGAACGCGGTCAAGCTCCTGCATACCGGTGGAGAAGCGGATCTCCTGCTCCCCTGTCACCTCTTTGAGCTTTTTCGGGACGGCACGCGCGATGCCTGCCCGGCCTGCCGCCTTCGCGGCAGGCGCTTTTTTGTCCTCAAACTCCACGATGGAGTTCCATGCCCCGCAGGCGGGGCACTGGCCCTGCCAGCGCGGCGTTTCGTTGCCGCATTGCTTGCAGACAAAAACGGATTTAGATTTCATTCGGATGCTCCTCTGACAGCCACACGGACAGCGTTCCCGCGATCACGGCGGCCAGCTTTTTCTGATACTCCGGCTGCAAGAGCCGCTGTTCTTCCTCGTAATTGGATAAAAATCCGCATTCGACCAGCACGCCGGTGCAGCCGATATGCTCCATGAGATACACGCCGTCCGATTTTTTGCACTGACGGCGGTTGCCCGGCTCGAGGCCCAGGGCCAGATTGGCCTGCAGCTGCTCGGCCAGCGTCTGACTGCCGGGCGTTTTCGCGTAGAAGACCTGTGCGCCGTGGTACTTGCCCTCGGTGAAGAAGTTCTGGTGCACGCTCAGAAGCAGTGCATTTTCCGTCTGGTTCACTGTCTCGGTCCGGTTTTTGATGTCCGAAACTTTTTTCTCCGAGATCGTGCGGCAGCCGTCTGAATAGACAGCCGTATCCGTCTCGCGGATCATGCTGACCCGCACGCCGCACAGGCGCAGAAGGTCGCGCAGGCGCAGCGAAATATCCAGATTCAGCGCCGCCTCCGACGTGCCGGAAACGCCGGTCGCGCCGCCGTCCTCCCCGCCGTGCCCCGCGTCGAGCACGACGGTCGTTCCGCCGGGCTGCATGGCCGCCGTCTGCGCGCTCCGATGCGTCAGAACGGCGAAGACGCAGAAATACAGAACGGTCGCAAACAGCATGACCGGCATCATGATCTCTACCCATTTTTTCATATGATCACCCCATACAAGCGTATGAGGGACAAGAAAAGTATAGCATGGATTTTTCGGTTTGAAAAGGTCGATTATGCGTCCTGAAAGACAGGCTGTACGGCTTCGCCCCAAAGCTGCGCCGCGGCTGCCTCTGCAAAACCACACTCCTCCTGCGAAAATGGGCGGAACTGCGTGATAAGCAGGCGCTTTCCGCTGTGCTTCCAGCGGCCCGCTACGCTGCCGTGCAGCAGCACCGGCGGCATGACGATGCCGGACAGACTGAAAATGCCGCGCAGATACTCCGGCGGGAGAAATACGCTCTGCTTTTTCTCATAGCCCAGCATCAGCGGGTCGAAGCCCGCCAGCAGCAGGCAGTCCGGAAGCGACTGTCCTGGTGCTCTTCCGGAATCCAGACTGAACAGCTGCTGCCCCTCGTATTTGGCTGCTTTCACAGGAAGCCGGGCCAGCCGCTTTTCGATCTCCGCCTGCGAGGTACCGAAATAATAGGCTGCATCCCGGACGGAAGCCGGGCCGTAATTCGTGAAATACCGGCGCGTCTGTTCCAGCAGTGCGTCCTGCTCCTCCATCGGTGTGAATGCCGGACAGAGGCGGAATGCCTTTTCCTCGCTGACCGTGCCGCAGAGAAAGCCGCGCTCGCAGAGCTCCCGGATCCCGCCGCCCCAGGGATGGAATATGCTGCCCTCCTCCGCCTGCGTCATTCCGGCAGCGCGGCAGCGAGCTTTCAGGGCCTCGCGCGTCATTGGCCCTTGCGCAAGTGCATCGACAATCAGGTCTGAAAAATATGCTTGCCGCTGCGGCGTAAGTGCCCAATCCGGGCGCTGGTTCCAGAATGACGGAACAGTCCAGTCCCGACTCCGGTACCGGCAGCCAGTGTGCAGGAACAACGGAAGGTCGGCTTCTGCAAAGATGTGCATCGTGCCGCGGAGCGTCCAGCTCTTTACGAGGCTGTCTGCCGCGTGTGCTGTGTCATACGCTGTACTGCGCAGGCGCATGGCATACAGCGCGTTGGAGAGGAACTGCGCCTGAAAGCCGTTCATAGCGCGGAGCACCTCCATCCGCTCCCCTGTGCGCAGCAGATATTGATTGGACAGGCGCAGAAGCACCAATTCATTTCGCTCCATACATTCTCCTTTTGATATGCGCAGCCCCCGGCGCTTTTTTAGCAGACCGGGGGCCGGTATGTCATGATTTGATCGTCAGATGATGCGCCGCCCGCACAGGAAGCGGGTCTTGTAATACGATTCGTCAAGCGAGTTGACGCGGACGCCCGTGGACGGCGTGGAGGCGTGGACGAAGTTGCCGCCGCCGATGTACATACCGACGTGGTTCGCGTAGCCGCTGTAGCCGAAGAAGACGAGGTCGCCGACCTGCAGGTCGCTGCGGGAAACGTAGGTGCCCTGCGTCATCTGGTCGTTGGCGACGCGCTTCATGGAGTAGCCGTACTGCGTCAGGACATAGTACATGAGGCCGGAGCAGTCAAAGCCGGTCGACGGGCTTGAGCCGCCCCAGACGTAGCTGTAGCCGATGAAGCCCATGGCGAAGTTCGCGATCTCGCTGGCTGTGCCGGAGCCGGAGACGGTGCCGCCGCTGCCGGAGCCGGAGCCGCTGCCCGGCGTGACGGTGCTGTCCTTCTTATCGGCAAGCAGGTCTGCGCGGACATAGGCCGTAATGCCGTTATATTTGATGCGGTACCACTGGTGGCCGTCGGAGGTCGTAGTCGTGATGCCGGTGACGGTGACGGCGGCGTTGTAGCTCAGCTCGCCGACCTTCGTGCTGCCGGTCGTCCAGGAATCGCGGACGTTGATATAACCCGTCTGGCAGACGTACATGGTCTTGCTGATGCTCGTGACGGTGACGTTCAGATTGATCTGGTCAACAACGACCGTCGCGCTCTTGACGTTTTCATCGTAGAACCACTGGATGGTCTTATAGCAGCGCAGGAACATCGTCATGGCTTCCTGCCGGCTGGCGTTGTCCTTGGGGTTCAGATACGTGCCGTTTCCAAGCTTCGTGCCCTGCACGTAGGAATAGCTCACGCAGATCTGCGCGGCCTCCTTCGCCCATGCGGAGATCGATCCGGCGTCGGCAAAGCCGTTCAGCGCGCCGTCTTTCGCCTTGGGGGAGAACGCAGCCGCCGTGCAGAAATTCTCGATGAGCTTGAAGAATTCCTGCCGCGTCAGCAGCTGCTTCGGGCGGAACGAGCCGTCCTCGTAGCCGTTGACGATGCCGTACAGATGAGCCTTGACAATATTCTCATCCGACGTATCCGTAAAGCCGGTGAACGTTTCGTTCGACATATCGATGTCGTTGCCGGTGGCCTTTTCGAATGCGTAGACAGCCAGCTCGCACATCTCGCCGCGCGTGATGTTCTTGGTCAGATCAAGGCCGTTAAAGGACGCGGGCATCAGGCCGAGCTTGTTGATCTCGTCATAGTTTGTTTGGAACCAGCTGCTATAGTTGTTGTTCGCGCCGAGCGCGGCCGCGCTCATGGACAGAAGCAGCACGGCGCACAGCAGCAGGCACAGCGGTTTTCTTGCCTTTCGCATGGTTTACAGACTCCTTTTTCCGTTCCCGGACCGGAACGGCACATTTTCGAAACAATTCGACTGCATTATATCAGATTATGACAACCATTACAAGCACAATTTTGTAAATCTTTCGTAACCAGTTGAGTTTTGCGAAAAAATATGATATAAGTGTGATATGAAGTTACGAGTGATGACCGCAGTGCTTGCCTGCAAGCTCTGCCGGGCCCTGATCCGCCTGCTGGGCAGAGGCGGCACGGATTTTCCCGGGCGCGTGGCGCTCAAGCTCTGCCCGAATCTGCTGGGTGAACTTGCAAGGAACGTGACGACCGTGATCGTCACGGGCACCAACGGCAAGACCACGACCTCGCGCATGATCGAGCAGTCGTGGCAGGACGCTGGAATCTCTTACTTTGCAAATAAATCCGGCGCAAACCTCCTGTCCGGCGTCACGGCGGAATTCGCCGTCCACTCCACGCTCACGGGCCGCTGCAGATATTCGCACGCGCTCATTGAGTCGGACGAGGCGGCGCTGAAATTCATCAGCAAATATGTCGACGCGAAGGTGATCGTCTACACGAACGTCTTCCGCGACCAGCTCGACCGCTACGGCGAGGTCACGCATACGCTCAGCAAGCTGCGCGTCGGCGCGCAGAACAGTCCGAACGCCGTTCTGTGCCTGAACGCGGACGATTCGCTCATTACCAGCCTGCACGACGACGTGCCGAACCCCGTTATTTTCTACGGCATCAGCACGCCGCTCTATGAGGAGCAGGTTTCGGACCTCTCCGACGCGCCGTACTGCATCAAGTGCAAGAGCGAATATCAATACGACTTTGTGACCTACGGCCATCTGGGCGGCTACCGCTGCCTGCGCTGCGGCTATGCCCGTCCGAAGCCGGATATCTGCGTCAGCAAGGTCATTCTGAGCGACGAGGAGCGCTCCGAGGTCGTCTTCCGCGACGGCGAAACGGAGATCCCCGCAACGGTCAATCTGCCGGGCGGATACAATATTTATAACGCCTGCGCGGCCATGGCGGCAGCAAAGGCCATGGGGCTGGAGCTTCCGAAGGCGGCGCAGTCGCTGTCCCGCTTTGCCTGCGGCTTTGGGCGCATGGAGAAATTCGAGATCAATGGAACGGACGTGCGCATGATTTTGATCAAGAATCCGGCGGGCTGCAACCAGGTGCTGAGCTTCCTGACGCAGCGGACCGAGCCGTTTGTCTTCGCCGCCTGTCTCAACGACCGGACGCAGGACGGCCGCGACGTCAGCTGGATCTGGGACGTGGCCTTTGAACGTCTGACGGATATGGGCGATACGCTCCGTGAGGTCTATCTGTCCGGCACGCGTGCGGAGGATATGGCCCTGCGCTTCCTCTACGCCGGATTCCCGAAGGAAAAGCTGCACGTGCAGAAGGACTACGGCGCGCTGATGGAGGAGGCGACGGCGCATAAGCTGCCGGTCTTCGTCATGCCGACGTACACGGCCATGCTGGCTCTGCGCGGCACGATCAGCAAAACGTATGGCTACAAGCAATTCTGGGAGTAAGCTATGGAACTGAACATCTATCATTTATATCCCGACGTTCTGAACCTCTACGGCGACCGCGGAAATGTCCTGTGTATGCAGCGGCGGCTGGAATGGCGCGGGATGCAGGCAAACATTGTCCCGGTCCCCATCGGGGTGAAACTTGCCGCGAAGGACTGCGATCTGCTCTTCATCGGCGGCGGACAGGACTTTGAGCAGGAGATCCTGATGCACGATCTGAAGGGCGAAAAGACGGCAGAGCTGAAAGCCGCCATCGAGGACGGCGTGCCCGTGCTCGCCATCTGCGGCGGGTATCAGATGCTGGGCCAGTATTACAAGACCTGGGACGGCAAGCAGTGTGACTTTACCGGCGCACTCGATCTTTACACCGTCGGCTCCGAGCAGCGTATGATCGGCAATTATATGTTCACGTGCGACGAGGCGGACTGTAAAATTGTCGGCTTTGAAAACCACTCCGGCAAGACGTATCTCGGCTCCGGCGTGAAGCCGCTCGGCAAAGTCCTCGAGGGATACGGCAACAACGGCGAGGACGGGACGGAGGGCGCACGCTACAAAAACGTCTTCGCGTCCTATTCCCACGGCTGTCTGCTGCCCAAAAACCCGAAGCTGGCCGATCTGATCCTCAAGCTTGCGCTCGAACGCAAATATGGCAAAGTGGAGCTTCCGCCCCTTGCCGACGAGTTTGAAACTGCCGCGCACAACTATATGGAAGCCCGACTGAGCCGGAAATAAATGCTCCGGGCCGCTGCAAATCCGCAGCGGCCCGGTTTTTTATGTGTTCTCTCTGACCCAGTGGACTGCGAAGTCCGCGAAGCGGGTGGCGGCAGGGGCATCGGTCGCAGCGGCAAGAGCAATGGTGCGGCTGGCGGGCGGGTCGATGGGGCGGATCTCCACGCCGTCTGTGTTGCCGCGCAGCAGCAGGGACGGCATGATGCTCACGCCCAGTCCCTGCCGGACCATGGCGATAACGGCATAATCATCCTTCGTCTCAAAGCGGATGTTTGGCCGGGCCTTGACTGCATGAAACGCACGGCGCACGTCATGATTGGAGGATTCCAGGAGCGAAATAAACGGCTCCTTTGCCAGCTCCTCGACCCGGCAGACCGGACTTTGCCCCAATGGATGCCCCTTCGGCAGGACGGCGGCCAGCGCATCCTCGTACAGCGGTGTGCAGCGGCAGCCAGGACGGGCGGGAAGCGTTGTAAACGCAAGATCGACGCTGCCGTCGCCGAGCCAGGTGTCGATATCATGATAGTCGCCGTTGAAAAGCTGGAAATCCACCTGCGGGTGCTCCTTCTGGAACTGCATCATCATGGCGGGCAGCCAGTGCGTGGCGACACTGGTGAACGTACCGATGCGGATCTTGCCGGTAACGAGCGTATGCAGGCGTTCCGCCGCCTGCCGCAGCAGCCTTTCCTGCCGCACGATCTCGTGAATATAGGGCATCATCTGCTCGCCCTCCGGCGTGAGGCGTGCGCCGGTGCGCGTGCGCTTCAAAAGCGGCAGCTGAAGCTCCGCCTCGATGGCGGAGAGCATATGGCTGACGCCGGACTGCGTAAGGCCCAGCTCCTGCGCGGCCTTTGTCAGAGACTGCAGCTCCACTGTTTTTTCAAAAGCCTCATATTTTTTCGTATCCATACTGAAAAACCTCTTGCTTTTTTCACTTTAACGTGTTATCATACGCGCATATTATGAAGTTCCTTGATATTATACATGAATATTTGTAATGTGTCAAGAGAAAGAAATGGAGAAATGCGTTATGAGTGGAGCAAATCTGCAGCATCTGCTGGCCATGATTTTGTATATGGCCGCTGTCGTCGGCATCGGCATTTATTTTGCCGGACGCGCGAATAAGGATGCCGAGTCGTATTTTCTCGGCGGACGCAGCCTCGGCCCGTGGGTCACGGCGTTCAGCGCGGAGGCGTCCGATATGTCCGGCTATCTGCTGATGGGGCTGCCCGGCCTTGCGTATTGGACGGGCCTTGCGGACGCGGGCTGGACATGCATCGGGCTTGCCATCGGCACGTACCTCAACTTCCTGATCGTTTCGAAGCGGCTGCGCCGGTATTCCATCGCCGTGAACGCATTCACGCTGCCGGACTTCTTCTCGAACCGTTTCCATGAGAAGAAAAAGATCATCATGACGATCTGCTCACTCATTATCATCATTTTCTTCAGCGTCTACGCGGCGCAGTGCCTGTCCACGTGCGGCAAGCTGTTCGCAAATCTGTTCGGCTTCTCCTACGGCGGCATGATGATCGTCGCTGCCGTGTTCGTGCTGGCCTACACGTTCCTCGGCGGATATCTGGCCGAGAGCGCGTCCGATTTCATGCAGGGCGTTGTGATGGTCACGGTGCTGGTGCTGATCCTGATCCTGTCGGTCGTTTCCGCAGGTGGACTGAACACAGTCATCGAAAACGCGAAGAGCATTGACGGCTTCTTCTCCATGGTGCGCACGGCGACGCCCTCGACCACAGAGGTCAACGTTTTTGGTGCAGGCCGTCCTTACGGCGCGCTGTCCATTGCGTCCTGCCTTGCGTGGGGTCTTGGCTATTTCGGTATGCCGCAAGTGCTGCTGCGGTTCATGGGCATCCGCTCCGAGCATGAGCTGGGCCGCTCCCGCCGTGTGGCGATCATCTGGGTCGTGATCTCGATGGCCGCCGCCGTGTTCATCGGCGTCGTGGGCCGCAGCGTCGCGGGGCTTGATTATCTGTCCAACAACGATGCGGAAAATATCTTCATTGACGCGGCGACGTCCTATCTGCCGCCGATCCTCGCGGGCTTCGCCTGCGCGGGCGTGCTGGCCGCGGCGATCTCGTCCTCTGATTCGTATCTGCTGATCTCGGCCAGCGCCGTCAGCCAGAACCTGTATCGCGGCGTGTTCAAGAAGGATGCGACGGAGAAGCAGGTCATGTGGTGCTCGCGCATCACGCTGGTGCTCATCACCATCGTCGCCATGGCGATCGCCTGGAACTCCAACTCGACCATCTTCGGCATCACGTCGTTTGCGTGGGCGGGCTTCGGCGCGGCCTTCGGCCCGCTGATGCTCCTGTGCCTGTTCTGGAAGCGCACGACATATCAGGGCGCAATCGCGGGTATGGTCGCGGGCGGCGCGATGGTCTTCTTCTGGAAGCTCGTTCTGAAGCCCCTCGGCGGGATGTTCGGCATCTATGAGCTGCTGCCCGCGTTCGTCTTCAGCGTGATCGTGATCGTCGCCGTCTCCCTGCTCACGGCAGAGCCTGACGCACAGATCGAGGCGGAATTCAACAAGGTCAAAGCGGGCAAGGGCCTGCAATAAGAAATTTCTCCCGGCGGCGCGCAGCCGCCGGGTTTTCTGTGCTTTTTCCGAAAAAGCTGTTGCCAAACGGCGGTTGTTGTGCTAAAATGCATCTGATATCTGGAAAAAGCGAGGATCGAGCTGTCCTGTCCGATAGGGCCGGGTACAGAGAGGGCGGGTTTTGCTGGAAGCCGCCTCCCGGTTGGGCCGCAGGGCTTTCTCTCGTGAGCTGCCGTTTGAATGGGGTCGCTCCCCTACTAGGACGCGCCGGTTATTGCCGCCGTTACCGGGCAGAAAGCAGCGCAGATTTTTCTGCGAACAGCGGGTGGTACCGCGGAAGCATGGTCTTTCGTCCCGATTCCGGGCGGAGGGCTTATTTTTTTGTATTATCACGAAAAGGAGCATTCGTTTATGAAGGAACAACTCGAAAAAATCCGGCAGGAAGCGCTCGGCGCGCTGGAAAGCGTCAAGGACGCCGGGGAGCTGGACGCGCTGCGCGTGCGCTTTCTCGGCAAGAAGGGCGAGCTGACCGGCGTTTTGAAGACGATGGGCAAGCTGTCCGCAGAGGAGCGCCCCGTCATGGGTCAGGCCGCGAACAACGTCCGCGCCGCCATTGAGGAAAAAATCGAAACCGTCCGCGCCGAACTGAAAGAGAAGGCCATGGAGGCCAGACTGGAGGCCGAGGCCATCGACGTGACCATCCCCGGAACCCCTGTCCAGCTGGGTCACCGGCATCCGATGAACAAGGCGCTCGACGAGGCCAAGGATATTTTTATCTCCATGGGCTTCAAGATTCTCGACGGCCCGGAGGTCGAGCTTGCCGACTATAACTTCACCAAGCTGAATATCGCGGAAAACCATCCCTCCCGCGACCGCAGCGACACGTTCTATGTGACGGACGACGAAGAAGTCCTCCTGCGCACGCAGACCAGCCCCATGCAGATTCGCGCCATGGAAGCAATCGGCCAGCCGCCGATCCGCATTCTGGCGCCGGGCCGCGTGTATCGCAAGGACGAGGTCGACGCGACGCACTCCCCCATGTTCCACCAGATCGAGGGCCTTGTCATCGACAAGGGCATCACGATGGCCGATCTCAAGGGCACGCTTGAGACGCTCATCAAGGCCATGTACGGCCAGGATTCCGTTGTCCGCTTCCGCCCGCACCACTTCCCGTTCACCGAGCCGAGCTGTGAGGTCGACGTGCAGTGCTTCAACTGCCGCGGCAAGGGCTGCTCGACCTGCAAGGGCGAGGGCTGGATCGAGCTGCTGGGTGCCGGTATGGTGCACCCGAAGGTACTGGCCGGCTGCGATATTGACCCGGAAATCTACTCCGGCTTCGCCTTCGGCATCGGCCTTGAGCGTATGGCCATGCGCCGGTTCAAGATCAGCGATATGCGCATGATCTTCGAAAACGACATTCGCTTCCTGTCTCAGTTCTAAGGAGGGTACGACATGAATATTTCGAGAAAATGGCTCCGTGAATTCGTTGATATCACGGCTACGGATAAAGAATACGACTCCGTCATGACCCTCGCCGGTCAGAAGGTCGAGACGACCGAGCGCATGGACGCGGAGATCAAAAACGTCGTCGTCGGCAAGGTCCTGTCGATGAAAAAGCATGAAAACTCCGACCATATGTGGGTCTGCATGGTCGACTGCGGCTCCGGTGAGCCGGTGCAGATCGTCACGGGCGCACAGAATGTGCACGAGGGCGATCTGGTTCCGGTCGCGCAGCACAATTCGTACCTGCCCGGCGGCATCCACATCACGAAGGGCAAGCTGCGAGGCGTGGAGTCCTGTGGTATGCTGTGCTCCTACAAGGAGCTTGGTCTGACCGAGCATGACTGCCCGGAGGCGTATGCCGACGGTATCTGGATTCTGAACGACGAGGGCTGCGAGGTCGGCGAGGATATGAACGTCGTCATCGGCAACGATGATTCCATCGTCGAATTCGAGATCACGAACAACCGCCCGGACTGCTATTCGCTCATCGGACTCGCCCGTGAGACGGCCGCCGCGTTCAACGTGCCGATGAAGCACCATGAGCCGGTCGTCAAGGGCGGCGCAGAAGGAAATCTCTGCGATTTGCTTGATGTTGATGTGCAGGCGGACGACCTGTGCCCGCGCTACACGGCTCGTATGGTGCGCAATGTCAAGATCGCGCCCAGCCCCAAGTGGATGCGCCAGCGTCTGCGTTCGGCGGGCATCCGCCCAATCAACAATATCGTTGATATCACAAATTATGTCATGGTCGAATACGGCCAGCCGATGCACGCATTTGACTACCGCTATGTCAAGGGCGGCAAAATCGTCGTCCGCCGTGCGGGCGAGGACAAGACGCTCACGACGCTGGACGGCAATGTTCGCACGCTTCAGCCGGATATGCTCGTCATCGCCGACGAGACGAAGCCGGTCGGCCTTGCAGGCGTGATGGGCGGCGAAAACAGCGAGATCGTGGACGATACGGTCGACGTGGTCTTCGAATCCGCGAACTTCCTCGGTTCCTCTATCCGCAAGACGGCGCTGGCGCTCGGTATGCGCACGGACGCGTCCGCGAAGTTTGAAAAGGACATTGACCCGATGCTGACCGTCCCCGCCGTCAACCGTGCGTGCGAGCTGGTCGAGCTGCTTGGCGCAGGCGAGGTCATGGACGGCATGATCGACGTGCTGAACTATGTTCCGCAGCCCGTCACGGTCAAGCTCGAGCCGGAGCGCATCAACGCGCTGCTCGGCACGGATATCTCCGAGGCGGATATGATCGAGTATCTGCGCCGCGAGGAAGTTCCCGTCGTGGACGGCATGATCCAGGTCCCGTCCTGGCGGCCCGATCTGCGCGTGATGGCCGATATCGCGGAGGAAGTCGCCCGGTATTACGGCTACAACAACATTGAAACCACCCTCATGCGCGGCGCGACCACCATGGGCGGCTATTCCGACGAGCAGAAGCTGGAAAACGCCGCCGGTGCGGCGGCAAGAGCGCTGGGCTACAGCGAGATCATCACGTATTCCTTCGTCTCCCCGTCCTCGTTCGACGCCATCCGCCTTTCGGCGGACAGCCCGCTGCGCAAAACGGTCAAGCTCGTCAATCCGCTCGGCGAGGATACCTCCATCATGCGCACGGTCATTCTGCCGAGTATGCTGGATATCCTCTCCCGCAACTATGCGTTCAAGAACAAGGGCGTCAAGCTCTATGAGATCGGCAAGATCTATCTGCCGGTCGAGGGCCAGAAGCTGCCGGACGAGCCGAAGCGCATGATCTTCGGTACGTATGGCGAGCATGAGAATTTCTTCACGCTCAAGGGCGAGATCGACGCGCTGCTCGAACAGCTGAACGTGCATCCGGCGGCGTATATCGCCGACACGAAGAATCCGAGCTATCATCCGGGCCGCTGCGCCGATATTATCATCGACGGCAAAAAGCTCGGCGTGATCGGTCAGATCCACCCGCTGGTCGCGGAGGGCTACGGCATCGACGGCGAGGTCTACGTCGCGGAGCTGGACTTCACCGGCCTGCAGGCTGCGCTTGCACCGGAACGTGTGTTCCACAGCCTGCCCAAGTTCCCGACCGTCAGCCGCGATCTGGCGCTGGTGTGCGACGAGGCGATGACCGTCGGTATGCTCGAAGCCTGCATCAAGAAGGCGGGCGGCAAGCTGCTGCGCTCCATCCAGCTGTTTGATATCTACCGCGGCCCCGGCATTGCACCGGGCAAGAAGAGCGTTGCGTTCAGCCTTGAGCTGCGCGCGGACGACCGCACGCTCACCGACGAGGACACCACCGGTGTCACGAACGCCGTTCTGGAAAAGCTCAAAAACGACCTCGGCGTGACACTGCGATAAAGACATAAAACCAGCCGTTCCCGGTTCACTCCGGGAGCGGCTGTTGTTTCGTTAAAAGGCCTGTTTTGCAGAAGGTCGGTTCGTAGGAGCGGACGACTCTGTCCGCCTGCGGGATGCAGTGCTTTTTTCAGAAATCTGCGGCGAATCCGTAAGTGTCCGCACGGCTGGTTGTCGGGGTCGATGCCCACATCGCCCCGACAGTTAAGCAGGCAAGTGCATACGAGTTCGCCGTAAAGCTCCATAAAACCACCGTATCCTGCTGGGCGGAGCAGAGCCCCGCCCCTACCAGATGCGTTCGGTTTTGGTTTTTTCGTATAAACCGAACGTCACAGTCTTGTCCTAGGGTGTATCTGAAAACTCATGATGTGACCGGCAGCGAGGGATTTTTGCGT
>OWJI01001504.1_pt1 | contig 14336 bp, 23 predicted proteins | sample 1732541 | NCBI WGS metagenome assembly OWJI01 (sample SAMN05065727, study PRJEB22554) | human gut metagenome | biome: ENVO:2100002; feature: ENVO:00000062; material: ENVO:00002003 | host: Homo sapiens | place: USA
ATCTACACTTATGCGATCGTCGGCAGCGTCAGATGTGTATAAGAGACAGGCAGGCCATAAGGGGAAATCCTCATGAAGCCCTCCTGGCGATCTTGCCCCGTATCACGGGCTCTAGGCCGTAGCGGAGCGCGTCGATGCAGTGGTTGTCCTTGTCGACCAGCATGGGCAATACTTCTTCGGTCAGGCTGTCGACCTTGTAGCTGTACAGGCGCATTTCCTCCGCGACGTGCCCGCACCGGGGATGCACGACGATGCGCCGGAAAGACCGGAGCACGGTCACGCCTTCCTCGACGGAACCGGGCCACTTCTTCGAAGGTTTCACGATGAAGCCGCGCCGACGCATGGACTTGATGATCTCGGGCCGCGAAGAGTCGGCGACGATGGTCCACCGGCGCGCGCCCGGAACCGTGTCGAAGAGCGTATGCAGGTTTTCGAGCTCGATCCCCTTGGCCCACGCCTCGTAATCGATAAACAGCTCGTCGTCGCGGACAAAGGCGCGCACGAGCGTGGTCGGGTCGGCGGCAAAGCCCCAGTCAGCGCCGTAGAACAGCCGGACATTTTCCGGCGTCTCGAACGCTTCAACGACATAGCGGCCCCGGAAGACCTGCGCCTGCGTCGAAATCTTGGGCACGCCTTCCCAAATATTCAGGTAGTCCTCAAGCGGAAGCGTCTTTTGGGCGTAGACGCGCTCGGCTTCGAGCGTGGCTGAAAACCACGGGTTGTCGCGGTACGTCACCTTGCGCACGATGGCGTCGTGGGGCGGAGTCACGACGAAGCGCTGCCACGTCTCGTCGTAGGGCGTGCCGGGGTTGAACGAAAGCCATATCTCCGAGCCTTCCTTGCGGATGGTGGGGATAAGCAGCTCCCAGGACGCCTTGCTCACCTTTTGAGCCTCTTCGACCCAACAGATGTCGATGCCTTCGAGCGACTTGATCTCGGAAATGTTGTGGCGCAGCCCCTTGAACAGGAATTCGGAGCCGGTGACGCTCGTAATCCCGGTGTTCGTCCACTGGAAGAACGGATCAAGGCCACGGGCGTTGATGCGGTCGATGAGAAGCCGGTGCACGGAATCGGCGATGGAAACCTGCAATTCGCGCCCGCACAGCACGCGAACGCGGCGCTCCAGGGCGATGGTGACGAGGGCGTCGGCGAAGGTCCAGCTTTTGGCCCCGCCACGGCCACCGTAAAAAACCTTATAGCGGTGGGGATCGAAAAGCTCGGCAAAGGCGATCGGAAGCGAAACGGCGTAGACGGCGGGGTCGACGACGCGCACGGGCTCCCCGCATTCGCCGTCTGCCTGTTTACAAGCGTTTGCAAACAGGCCGGGACGCGCGGAAAGGGCGATCCCCATACGTCGGGCCGGATTTGCCGCTTTCGCCCCTCTACGGGCATTCTGTGCGTTTTTCGCCTTTGCCATGTGCCTATCCGTCTTGTTTCGTCATTTCAGGGGAAGCCGGGAGCGCCTTCTTTGGCGGATGGACGAATTCCACCTTGATGGTGTTGTCGCCCTCGGCGAGCGCCAGGCCGCCCGCCTTGTCGTCGGCGAAGTCCGACGCCTTGATGGTCTTTTCCGCGTCGTCCCGGGTCGCCTTCGAGAGGAGCATCTGGGCCATCGCGCCCTTGGTGATGAGCTTGATGGCCTTTTCCGGGTCGCTCTCGAACGTCGCCCGCAGGGACATCATCGCCTTGAAGAGCGCCCCCTCAAGGAGCTGCGCGTTGAGTCGCGCCGTTTTGCTTTCGGGCATGTCCGCGAGGCTCCGGACGGACGCCTCGGCGAACTCGCGCACCTCGCGCAGGTCGCGCATCCCCTCCTGCCAGTCGAGGCGGTAGCGCCCGACACTCCCCCGCGAGATGTCCGCCCCGGCGGCTTTCAGGGCCTCGGCGATCTCCGTCACCGTTCGGCCCTTGTCGAGCATGTCGTTGACGAGGTCGCGCAATTCCTTCGGAAGCTGCCGGATCTTGCTCACGCCGGACACGGCCCGCCTCCCGGCAGGGGACGCCGGACGCCCTTCACCGAGGCGCGGCCCGTCGCCACGTCGGCCCCGGCGTTGGTGAGCGTGGCTATCCAGACGCACATGCTTTCGCCCTCGACCTTTTCCAGCCTGAGCAGGCCGAACCTCTCCAGCCAGCGAAGATCCGCTATCACCTGGTCTTCGCTGGCGGTAAGCCCGACTCCTTCGAGCGCCGTCTGCATGACGATATGGTTGGCCTCATAACCCGGCGCTTTCATGAGCATTCGCAAAACGGTCAGGCGGCGGCTTTCGCGCAGCAATTCGTCAAAATCCATGTCCGTCTCCTTAAAGATGGTGCTCGAAAAGCATGGCAAGCTGGTTCTCCACGCGGGCCAGCGACGCCGCAATGCCCCGGTTCTGCTCGACGAGGGCGTTCTGCTTGCCCTCAAGGTCTTTGAGCAGGAGTTTCAAGTTGTAGATGTCTTCCGAGCGCGGAAGCTGGTCGAGCTTCATGGTGATGCGCTTGAGGGACTGCTCGGCGTCGGTGACGCGGCGATCCGTCTCCTCCGCATAGTCGGCGAACGTCTTCGAACTCACGAACGTGGTGCGCAGCCAGAAGAGCACGGCGAGCCCGGCGAACTGGACGGCGGAAAGCGCCCACGGCCCGAAGGTCACAATGTCATTCCACAGGTCTTTCACCGGCTGCCCTTTGCGCGTCGTAGCATCCGACCGTTTCCCGAAGCGCCCCGACATAGGCCCGCAGCGCGTCGTCGTTGAAGAGGAAGGCCCGGGCGTTCTCCGGCGAATTGAAGTCGTCCCCTTGGATGGAAAGCAGCACCGGCGGCTCGGGCTGCGGGCATCCCCGCACCGGAACGATCACGGGGTCCGTCACCACGGCGGGCGCGCAGCCGCTACCAAGGGCGATTGAGGCGATCAGCGATACGGCGGCGCGTCTCATGGTCGACAACTCCGGTTTGCGGCGTGGCCGCTTCAACTTTGATGCGGGCTTCCCGCAGGATGGCCTCCCGTTCCTTCGCCCCCCGCGCCGCCTGCGCCTCGCGCTTGAGGCAGGCTTCGGCAACGCCGGACTGGGCCGCAAGCTGGCCTTCGAGCACTTCCCCCGCCCGTTTCCAGCGGGCGTTCGCTTCGAGCGCCGTGGAAAGGCTCCGGGCGGTGGCGGCGTGGGCGGCGCGTTCGGCTTCAAGCTCGCTCCGGAGGGAACGGAAGCCGAGCACGGCCAGCGTCACGGCGATTGCGAAAACACACGCGGCGATCAGTCGCAGCCGCATGATCCCGTCCCCCATCCGGCCCGGACATAGGCTGACTCGAAGTCGTGCAGGATGCGCCGGACATAGGTCCGGTTCTCCCGGAAGGCCGACGCCCTGCGCCCGGCGTTCGCCTTTTCGACGTTGCCCCACCATGCCAGCTTGTCGAGCCCGAGCGCGGCGGCCTTGTCCTTGTCCCGTCGCACCCACCCGAGGCCGCCGTTGTAGGCGGACAGGGCGAACGCCATGCGGTCGCATCCGGTCGCGCCGTCGACGCGGGCGTATAGCCACTTCATATAGGCCACGCAGGCGCGCAGCGACCACCGAGGATCGAAGGGGCGCGGAGCCCCCACGCCGGGGGCCACGGACGGGAGCCACGCCGCCGTCTGGGGCATGAACTGGGCGAGCCCTTGCGCGCCCACGCTCGACACTGTGCCGTTCTTCCACCAGCTTTCCGTCTGGATCTGTGCCCCAAAGGTCGCCACGGGCGCGTCGAGCCCCCAAAAGGCATGGGCGGCGCGGGTGAGCTCGGAACGGTATTGCAGGGCGGCGCGGGGAATCACGGCATCGGCCCGGGCGTGGCGTTCCAGAAGGAGCATGGCCACGAGCAGGATCAGCACGGCAAGCAGCGCCGCCAGCGCACGATCGGCCCGCGTCTTCGCCCGGCGCTGTTCTTTGACAAGCTCGGCGAGCTCCCGCTCCCACTGACGATCCGCTGCCATGACTACAGCCCCAGGCATACGCCGAGCACGAACACGGCGACGATGGCGGCCTTGCGGAACGTGGCGGCCATGAACAGCCTTTCGCAGCCGCAGGCCACGGGGAAATCGGCGTCGCCCTCCCGATCTTCTTCGGGGGCGGCGCGCCAGTCTTCATACAAATAGGAGGACGGCACCGCGTAGGGGAACACCACGCAGTCGAAGAGGTGGCCCGCAAGGCCAGCGACGAGCACGAGCGCGAGCTTGTAGGCCGCCACGGGAAGCTGTGCCGGAGCTGCGAACCAGATGGCCGCGAAGAGCGCGAGCACGGCCACGAAGGCCAGCGCCAGCCAGCGGCGGGGATTGATGATGTAGGGGATGGAGGGCTTGCTTTCCCCGGCGCTTTCGTCGGGAAGGGTGAACACGGAGGATTCGTTTTCTTCGACGCGTTCGCCGTTGGGCAACTTGGGCATGACGGACTCCTTTCACTGTGTTGATGAGCGGAGTCTGTCCCAAAGGCTGGGGAAAAGCTGTTGACAGGGATCAGGAATCGGGAGGGAGATCAAAAAAGCCGCCCGGAGGCGGCTCTTGCGAGTCAGAAAAGAAGGCTACTTGGCAATAATAACGGTCCCGTGCGCCATAAGAGTCTTGGCGATGAACTTTTCCGGCACGGCCCGCACGGTCACTTTCATCCCCTTCTTGATCTTCCTGAGCGCGGGGTCGTCTTCCTTGAGCGTCACCTGAATACCGAAAAACCCGTGCTGGTCGACGGGGATCTTGACGTAGGGCTTCCCGAAAACGTCTTTCGCCACTTCGGAAAGCGTCGCCTCGAAGATGATGGGCCTCCCCTTGAAGTCCTGATCGGCGACCACCTCGTTTTCATCATACGCCTTCCAGAGCGCCTTTGGGGACATGTCGTACCCGATGACCTTTGCGAGGAGCTTGGCCTGTTCTTCATCCTTGGGGAGGAGGTATACGGGCTTTTCCTTTCCGGAGACTCCGGCCAGCCCTAAAACGCCGTCGCCGATCTTCTTGTCTTCGGCTACGAACGCGAGCTGCACCTGCGGGGCGTTGTATTCCTTGCGGATGGCCTCAAGCGTCTTTGCCAGCGTTTCCTCATCGATTTTGATTCCGGGCTTGATATAGCCGATGATGAGCTCGTACCGCTCCGGTATGCTGAACCTTTGAACCTTGGAGTAATAGTTGGCCGCCTCTTCGGCGTTCGCGATGCCCGCGAGGGCAAACAAAAAACACGCAACGACAGCCATGCTCAACCGTTTCATCCCAACCTCTCTTTGACGTGGTCAAGGGGCATTTGCCCGGACGTTTCCATTTCCGTATCACAGCCGCGACGTTTCGCCAACAGCGCCCCCGCCAGCCCCGGAATCGCGCCGTGCGCCTTCCAGTTCCCGCTCAAGCTCCCGGATACGGGTCGCGTTCCGCTCGGCCTGCACCCGGAGGTCGGCGTTCTCCTGCATGACCGCCATCAGGCGTTCCTGGAGCTCCATATTCTTTTTGAAGAGCTCCATGATCTCGCGCTGGCTTTCCACCACTGGCGACGCGTCGCCAGTCATTTCTTTTTTGGATTTAATATTTTCAGTATGTTGTGTTTTTGGAGGCTGTGAAACTGGCGACGCGTCGCCAGTTTGGGGTTCGCCTTTGTGCATTGGCCCTGTCCCCATGAGAAGCCATTCAAGATTAATGCCAAACTCTTGGCATACCCGTATTAGGGTTTCGTAGTCAGGCTTTCTTTGTCCTTTTTCATACGCGGATATTCCCGACTGGCTACTTTCAATTTTAGTTGCAAATTCAGCCTGCCCCATCTCTCCGCGTATCATTCGGATTCGTTCCGGCAAGGTTTCAGGAATGCTCATTGTTAACCCTTATAAGAATTTTTATTCATAATTGTAGCCGCATCGTGTTGACTAAAAACCCGTATGCAGGTAAATACATTTCTACGAACTTCTACAGTTTTCTACACCCGCCCATACGCGAAGGGCGTTGAGGGCGCAACCCTGTCAGGAGGCAGTTTTCATGTGTGCAACCGGGAAAAAGAAGGAAGAGGGCATGGGCGAAAAGGAACTGCTCCGAGAGATCAACGATAAGCTCGGGCGGCTGATTGACTGGAACGAAGAGCGCGCCCGCGAAGAGGCGCGGGCGCGGAAACTCATCGATCCGCCTCATTGGATGGAGGAACAGCAAAACCGATCTGGCGTTCCTTCCTCTCCTGAAGCTCTTCTTCCATCCGCTCCGTGTACAGTCCCTGTCCACGAGCAGTCAAAAGAATGAGCCCGGCAATACAGGCGTCAATACTGGCAGGCATTCCCCCTATGTCACAACCAATTCTGGCGTTGCCGACTAGGCGGCAAATAGGAAAGGCGGGACAGGGCTCCACGCGTCGTCCGGCTCCCCTTGCGGCATCGAAGATCCCTTTTGAAGCCTGAATCCCTCCAGCAATTCGATTCAAATAATCTTCATCCATCTTTCCGGTTCCTTTGGCCCGCACGGGGCGGGGTTGAAAGGTTTGGCGTGACTCGACTGTACCAGAGGAACCGGATTTCAATCAAACGCCGGAAACGGCATCAGGAGAGGCTATGAACAGCACCTTTTACAGCACCAAGACGCCGGGCGAGGTCCGGGAGGAGTTCCGGCGGCGCGGAGAGCCGCTTGCCAGTTGGGCGCGCCGAAACGGCTTTCACCCCAAGACGGTCTATGCGCTCTTTTACGGAAACAACAAGGGCTGCTCCGGCAATGCCCACCGCGCCGCCGTCCTCCTCGGGCTCAAGGAAGGCGTCATCGAAGAGCGGGCGGCGTCATGAGGTGGCCGGTCAGCCGGGCCACGGCGAAGCTCCTGCGGCGCATCCGGCGCAAGGACATGGCCATCGAAAAGCTCAAACGGCGGCTCACCCAATTGAGAAGGAGGATTCGGAAGAAGAAGGAAGGACAGGATACGCGCGAAAAGCGAAAGGCCATCATCGTCATCACGGACGACGGCGACTTGCGGCTCGACTTCGTCCCGCGCTTCGAGCGCGGCGAAGACTCGCTTCGCGGGCACCTCGGGTTCGTCGGCTTCATGGCCGTACGGCGGGCACTGAACGACATCCAACAATAAAACGCAAGGAGCACTTCCATGACGGACTCTACCGAACGCGACACCTCGCAGGACAAGGCCATCATCACCATCACCAACAGCGGCAAGGTCGAGCTTGATTTTTCGCCGAGCGCCACGCCCGCCGAAGCGTCTTTCCGCGCCCATATGGGGCTGGTCGGCGTCATAGCCATTCAGGACGAATGCGATCGCCTCGGCCTCAAGGGGGCTGGCGATGAATAGGCCAAAACAAAAGCCCCTCGCCGCTGGCACGGCAAAGGGGCGCATCAAAGGAGAGAATCCTTTAATGGATATGCATTTCTTTTCTAGCATAGCCGACGCCGCCGCGCAACCTTCCGCGAAGGGGGTGCGGGCATGAGCGGAAAACCGGGCAAGTTCGGGCGGCTGTTCCTGCTTATGGAAACGCTCGCGGGGCATGTGCTCGACGGGCTTTCCGGGGCGGAGCTCTCGGACGCGACGGGGTTTTCTTCCCTCGACGTACTCCGGGACATGGAGACGCTCAATAAAGAAGGCATGGCGCACAAGCTCGGCAACGGGCGGTGGGCGCTCACCACGAGGCCGCTTGCCATCGCCATCGCCTATCAGCGGGGCATGAACGAAGCCGTCCGCACACATTACGAAATCAAGAAAAACGTCGACGCGGAAGCGCGCCGGGTCATGAACTAGGAGGATACCATGAGCGAATATACCGAATCCATTACCCACGAACCGGAAATGGGCCTTGTCGAGGAAACGCTTCCCGAAGTGGTCACGGAAGCCGACGCCGCCGATGCACTCGCGACCACGCGCAGCGCTTCGGTCACCATCTCCGAAAAGGACTACGTGGAGAACATGCGCCTTGCCGAGGAGATCGGCAAGGTAAAAGCCTCGCAGGCCGTCAGCAGCGCCTTGAGCCTTTCCGTTATCCGCTGGTTCGACGCCATGAAAACTTCCGGCTCCTACAAGGGCAAGACGCTCATCGGGCCGGACGGCAAGACGTTTACGCCCGAAACGTTCGAGCAGTTGTGCGACGGCATGGGGTTTGCGCGGAGAACCATCGATGAACACCTCCAGAACCTTGCCGCGTTCGGGGAGGAACGCCTCAACGAAATGCGCACTCTCGGCCTTACCGTCCGCAACACCCGCAAGCTCAGAAAGGCCCTCAAGGACGCCCCGGAAGAGCAACGGCAGGCGGCGTTCGCGGAATTGAAGGGCTCGGCCCCGGAAGAGTTGCAAACCACCATCGACGTCCTGGTCGCGCAGTACGGCAAGGCGCGGGACGATCTCAAGAAGGCGGCGAAGGACAAGGAACAACTCAAGGACAACATCAAGGCGCTTGAAATCGACATCGCCGCCAAGAACGACGTGGCGAAGGCGCGGAACCAGCAGCTCGACGAGGCGAAGGAAGCCCTCGCCCGCGCCACGAGCCCGCTCCCGGCGAACGTCGAACTCCGCAAGGCGCAGAAGAACGCCAACGCCCGCAAGCTCATCGACGAGAAGTGCAACGCCGCGCTTATGGCCGTGTTCGATCTGGCGGCGCAGGCCACGGCGACGTTTCAGGACGCGGACGTTTCCGAAGATACGGCGGCCTACATCCACGGGCGCGTCTCCCTCGCCGTCAAGGACATGGCCGCGCGCATCCTCGACGCGGGGATCGACGTCGACCTGTCCGCCGAGTTCGGCGCGGCGTTCGGCAACGAAAGCGACGGCGCAGCCGCCGGAAACGAAGACTAGGCCGGGTGCGTCATGCCTTCCTCCCTCACTCCAGAACAGATCCGGCTCGTCGGCGATACGGCGCGCAAGCTCGCCGAAGCCGACCCGTGCAACGGGGAACGCGGCGAGATCGTCCAGCGCCTCGCCGCCGTCCTCGGCGTTTCAATGAACACGGCCTACGGCTACCTCAAGCAGTATGCCGGATGGAGCTCGAACCGAAAGCCGCGCAAGGGTAAGGGCGAAACATGCGTCCCCTTCGGGCTTTGCAAGAAAATCGCCGGGCTGGTCGTCTTCGGCACCCGCGCCAACGGCAAGCGGACGATGACCATCAAGAGGGCCGTGTCGATTCTGGCGGCGCAGGGGGAAGGCGTGACGAATCCCGAAACGGGAGAAATTTTCATGCCGTCGACTGAAACACTGTGCCGCGCGATGCGGCAATACGGCTGCCATCCCGATCAGCTTGAGCGGGGCAAGCCCACGGGACAGGTCCGGTCGCTTCACGCCAACCACGTATGGGAACTCGACGCCTCGGTGTGCGTCCTCTACTACATACGCGGGACGAAGCGGATCGGGCTCATGGACGAACGCAAGTTCAACGAAAAGAAGCCCGGCAACCTCGCCAACATCAAGAACAAGCGCGTCGTGCGCTATGTGGTCGTCGATCACACCTCCGGGGCCTTCTATGTCCGGTACGAGCAGTCCGCCGGGGAAAATGCCCAGGGCGTGCTCAACACGCTGATCGACTTCATATGCGATCGCGGGCCGAACGATCCGGCGCACGGCGTCCCTTTCATCCTTTATATGGACCCCGGTTCGGGCAACGCCTCGTCGCTGGTCATGGGCTTCGGCGAACAGCTCGGCATTCGGGTCATCCACCACGCGCCCGGAGCCGCCAGCGCGACCGGCGCGGTCGAACAGTGCCAGAACCTCGTCGAACGGGAGTTCGAGAGCCGCCAGCGGTTCCATGACGTGCCGGATCTGGCCTTCATGCAAAACGAGGCCGACCGCTGGCGGCGTTACTACTGTGCCACGGCGATCCATACCCGCCACAAGCAAACCCGGAACGGCGCATGGCTTTCCATCCCTGCGGACAAGCTGCGGACGGTCGAGCGCGACGTGCTCCAGTCCATCGCGGCATGGAAGGACGAGCGGCGGCAGGTCGGGGCCGACTTCACGATCAGCGTCGACACCCGCACGAGCTACGGGGTGCGGACGTATGATCTCCGCGAGCTCGGCTACCACGGCTTGAACGTCAAGGACTCCGTCAAAGTGCGGCTCAACCCGTACAAGGCCCCGGCGATCACGGTGGTGATGGAACGGGCCGACGGCACGGAAAGCCTCTTTGACGTGGCTCCGGTCGAAAAGGACGCGCACGGCTTCAACAGGGATGCGCCGGTGTTCGGCGAATCCTTCAAGGCCCAAGGCGATACGCATACCGACAAGGTTCTCAAGGAGATCAAGAAGGACGCTTTCGGTACGGATTCCATCGAAGAGGCGGAAAAGGCCATGAAGGCCAGAAAGGCCCCTTATGCCGATATCGACATCATGGCGGACGTCAAGGAAGCCCCGCTGTATCTGCGCAAGCCCGGCTCTCCCGTGGGCGTGAGCGCGCCCGTTACGGAAATCGCCCCGATGGGCCGTGTGGCCTTCGCGCTCATGATGAAGCGAGAACACCCTGACGTCTGGAACGAAATCACGGCGGAATCGTGCATGGAATGGCTTACTGAACGGTATCCGGATCAGATACCGGGAAAGCAGGTCGAGAGAGTCGCCGAGCAGCTTCGGGAGAGATTTGCGCCGAAGCGGGCTACGCGACTTGAGTTCCGTCCGGCGGAAAGGAGCGCGGCATGTGCGAGCTGATCCCCTATGAGCCGACACTTAAAGATCTCTTCGAAGACTGCCCGGTCAGCCAGAACGAAGCCGCTAGGGCGATCAAGATATCGCCCGCCGTCCTGAGCCTGCTTTTGAACAAAGGCACGTTCCCTAAAAGAGGCTGGACGGAAATCCGGGAGCGTCTCGTCGCCTTTCTCGAAGGCCACGGAGCCAACCGCGCGCTTATCGAAAATGCCCTCGGTAGGCTCGAACATCCCGTCGAAACCGAAAAGGAAGAAAGCGCCGAAGAGACGGCGCAGGAGGATACCATGATTCTGAGGAAACAAACGCTCACCATACAGGCCCGGAAGGTTTTCGGCATCACCCGCAACCCGTTCGGCGACCCCGGCAAGGCTTCCGAGATTTACCTCTCCGACGAGCTGCGGCTCGTGCGGGAAATGCTGTTCGACGTAGCGACGAACGGCGGCTTCATGGCGTTGGTGGGCGAATCGGGATCGGGCAAGTCCACGCTCCGGGAAGAGCTCATCGAACGCATCGCCAAGGAAAGCCCCTCGACCGTCGTCATCGAACCGTACACGCTGGCGATGGCCGAATCGGACAAGAACGGGAAGCCGCTCCGGTCGCAGCATATCGTCGAGTCAATCATCAGCACGGTATCGCCGAACACGCTCATCCCGTCGAGCCCGGAAATGCGCTTTCGTAAGCTCCACCAGTTGCTCAAGACGTCATGGCAGACGGGCACCCACCACTGCCTCATCATCGAAGAGGCCCACGACATGCACCGGCATACGTTGAAGAGTTTGAAGCGCTTCTACGAGCTGAAAGACGGGCTCCATCGGCTGCTCTCCATCATCCTCATCGGACAGACCGAACTTGGGCAGAAGCTCAAGAACACGGATGCCGCCGTGCGCGAGGTCGTGCAGCGTTGTGACGTTGTCCGCGTCGACCCGATCGAGGATATCGCCGGTTTTCTCGGGTTCCGGTTCTCCAGGGTCGGGCTTGATATCGGCAAAATGCTCACCCCCGATGGCATTGAGGAAATCAAACGGCGGCTTACCGTCGCTCAGGATAGCTCAGGAAGCGGGCTTTACATGGGATACCCGCTCATGATTACGAACTTGACCATCGCCGCACTGAACCTGGCCGCCGAAGTCGGGGAAAGACAGATATCGGCGGACGTGGTGCGGATGGTGCAGCCGTAATGCCGCTCCTCGCCGCCACCGTGTTGGTCTACCTTATATGGGCGTTACTGGTGCATCCCGATGACTACAAGGAACGTATCATCATTGAAGCCCTAAAAACCTATCAGATGGAATTACAGGCGGGAATCACGGAGAGTAAAATTTCTGACATGATTCCCGCACAACAGGAGAAAAGCGATGACAAAACGTGTGAAACCCGTTCTGAACATCCCGGCGGTGACGACTCTGGAAGAAGCGGACGCGACGCTGGCACAGATCGCGGCGAGGAAGCGGGAACTCGCGCTCATTGAGTTGGGGCTCAAGGAAGATGTGGACGCCCTGAAACTCAAATGCGCCGAGGCTTCCGAGCCGGTCAAACAGGATATTGAAATTCTGGAACAGGCGTTGATCAGGTTCGGGGAGTCGAAAAAATCCGATCTGTTCGTCAAAAGGCGCTCCCGGGATCTGACATTCGGAATTATCGGCTTTCGGGCAAGCTCCGCCGTCAAGCCCATGCGGAAAATAACATGGGAGCAGGTCCTCGGCCTCATACGCGACGCGGGGATGCCCGAGTGCATTCGCACCAAGCAGGAAGTGGACAAGGAAGCGCTCCGCCTGCTTCCCCCGGAACGCCTCGCCGCCGTGGGGTGCAGGCTCGAACAATCCGATATCTTTTTCTACGAGCTGAACGAGACGGAACTCGCGGGAGTTGAATCCGCATAACGACAAACCGGGCGGAGCAATTCGCCCGGCTTCATACTGAGGGATACCAATGAGCACCACAGCCGATCCGAAGAAGCTCGTCAAGGCGCTCCAGACGGGACGCCGCAAGCTCGGCATGACTGACGAAGAGTATCGCGGGCTCCTTTCCAGCGTCACGGGTGGCCGAACGACTTCCAGCAAGGAACTTACCGGCGAGGAACTGGTCCGGGCGCTGGCCGCGCTCAGAAAGGCGGGCTTTCGCACGACGGCGGACCCGCAGATCAGGAAGATCAAAAGCCTCTGGTATGAAATGCACGATCTCGGAATCGTCAGAAACCGGAGCGATCAGGCTATAGAGACATATATCCGGCGCATCACTAGAGTGCAAAAAATCGAATGGTGCTCCGTGAAACAACTCCAGCTCGTTATCGAAACATTGAAAAACTGGATCGACAGGATTGAGGAACCGGCGGCACGGGAACACCTACAACAAACGTTTGCCGATTTGGAACCGGCAACCTTGGCAATGCAGTGAGGATAGTAAATGCTCGGCGATAGCGATCTGTTTGATGCCATCATGGACATATCCGTCACGGCTGCCCGATATGCAGCTCCGAGACTTGGCATCTCATCCGCTCAGGCCGATGAGCTTGGCAAAAAGATCGGCCTGCGGCTAGGAGCCGATTTTTATCATCGATTTGCAGGTGCTCAGGTTTATATCTCCGGGAGATCGCTGTGTCGCAACAAGCTGCTCATGGCGGCTTTTACCGGACACAACCATAATGAGCTGGCGCGGATTTTCCATATAACTACCCGCACGGTATATGACATCATTCGGACGGAATCATCAAAAAAACATGGGAAGCAGCTTGCGCTCCCGGGGATGGAACAGCATGAAACAACAAAAGAAGATTGGTGAAAGTGTTAAATTTGAGCGTATCCGTAGAATCACCGGCTACTTGGTCGGTACTGTCGATCGCTTTAACGACGCCAAGCGCGCGGAAGTTGAAGATCGCGTAAAACACATAAAGTTCTCGAAGTGAGGTAGCGATGCCCAGATTCAAGCCTACGCGTAACAACATGGGAATACCCGCAATCAACGACTCTGAACGGAACCGACTTGTCGCGCTTTTCTTCATCGACAGAAGCAATGCGGAAGCGGCAGACAAAATGCGGGACGTCTGCTGCGATGCTCTCAATGCCGCCGTCCATAGTACACCTCCGAAGCCAACGCAAGGCAGACAGGTACGCACCTAATCCTCATCAATTCCATCACAACAAAAGGGGCCAAATCGGCCCCTTTTTTCTATTTCATATTTTGCAATAACTTTTCACATCTCCGTCACACTTTGTCACGGAATGTCTCGGGTTATCTCGCCGCTAATCCCCAGTTATCTCATGGTTGATCATTCGGGCAAAACAAAGGGCCGTCCTGGATAGGACGGCCCTTTGGAAATAAAGTCTTGGCGTTGTTCTACTTTCCCACGTAAGAGTGCGCAGTATCATCGACGATGGAGAGCTTAACTGCCGAGTTCGGAATGGGATCGGGTGTACCCTCTCCTCCATGAACACCAAGACAAATCTCTATGTGATATTAATTGATAGGGGGTTGGGAAGGGGAAAGTTTTTGAAAAATAAGCCGCTCGGGCTATTAGTACTGGTCAGCTGAGCACGTCGCCGCGCTTACACCTCCAGCCTATCGACCGGGTAGTCTACCCGGGCCCTTCAGCTCTTTCGAGGGGAGAACTTATCTTGAGGCAGGCTTCCCGCTTAGATGCTTTCAGCGGTTATCCCTTCCGCACATAGCTACCCTGCTATGCCGCTGGCGCGACAACAGGATCACCAGGGGTGCGTCCATCCCGGTCCTCTCGTACTAGGGACAGGCCCTCTCAATTCTCCTTCGC
>OWJI01001517.1_pt1 | contig 14225 bp, 9 predicted proteins | sample 1732541 | NCBI WGS metagenome assembly OWJI01 (sample SAMN05065727, study PRJEB22554) | human gut metagenome | biome: ENVO:2100002; feature: ENVO:00000062; material: ENVO:00002003 | host: Homo sapiens | place: USA
GAGATCTGCGCATGTCTCGTGGGCTCGGAGATGTGTATAAGAGACAGACCCTGATCTCGGGATGAAGCGATTCCCAAAGCGGCATAACGACGTTCAGAAACTGCGCTTCCTCGCTGTCGCCGTAGGTATGCCAGAACGTGATGGTGACCGGTTCAGCCTGCTCAGGCGCGTCTGTCTGTTCCGGTTCGTCTGCCTGCGCCGGCGTATCGGCTGCCTGCGCGGGCGCGCCGGCGGTATGATCCGACGCGGGCTGCTGCGTCTGGGCCTTGCTGCACCCCGCCGCGCACATCACGATCATAATGACGGAAAGCAGCAATGCCATCCATTTTGAAACACTCTTTTTCATTGTTTTTCCTCCTGCTTCGTAATCTCTGCGAGGTTTCATTCGCAGTTTGATTATACCCCTCCGTTTTCGGCAGGTGAATGGAGAGCAGCGTTCTTATTTGTATTATAGCGACTTTTTTGAAAATATCCATGCAGCACAATCTCTATTTGCGCAGAATTCTTCCTTGCAGATTTGTGCATTTCGCTGCCGGAGGGTACAGTCACCGGAAAGTCCGCTCTGCATGGAGCTGCACCGCCCTGAAGCAGTCCGCGCAGGTGCTTTTTCCCGTATTCCTTGCCTGCGCTGCGAAATTGCCCATCTTTCCGGCAGCGCTTTCCTGTATCTGGCGCGTGATAAAATACCGCCTGCCGGAACTGCTCCGGCAGGCGGTATGACGAGATCTGGCCGGAGATGCTGGAGATGTTCCGCCGCGCCGGGATCCGGAACTATTCGATCTGGAAGGCAGGCGATACGCTTTTCGGATATTACGAATGTGACGATCTGCAAACAGCGCTTGCCGTGCAGAAGGACGCGCCTGTCAGCGCACGCTGGCGCACATATATGCGCGATGTGATCCGTATGGAACGGGATCCGAAGAGCGGCGCACAGCCGCATCTGGAGCAGGTGTTCTTTTTCGGCTGTGACACCTGTACCTGAAGGCACAGGCCTACATGTTCTTAAAAGGCAGTCTGCGGTTATACAACGCAGGTCCAGCCGAAGGGGTCTGGCCGGGTGCCCCACTGGATGCCAGTCAGCTCGTCGTAGAGTCTCTGTGACAGCGCGCCGATCCGGTTCTGGTTGACCTCGAACGTTTCTTCGTTCCATGCCAGCTCCCCGATGGGCGAAATGACGGCTGCGGTGCCGACGCACCACGCTTCCTCCAGCGTGCCGTTTTTGGCAGCCTCGAACAGCTCGTCCACGCTGAGCAGCCGCTCCTCGACCGGAACGCCCCAGCTCTTCAGCAGCTCGATGCAGGACTTTCTGGTAATGCCCGGCAGAATCGAGCCTGTCAGCATCGGCGTGACAACGGTTCCGGCGATCTTGAACATGACGTTCATGCCGCCGCCCTCTTCCACGTATTTACGCTCCACGCCGTCCAGCCACAGGACCTGCGAATAGCCTTTTTCCAGCGCCTTATCGCCCGCGCGGTTGGCTGCGGCGTAGTTGCCGCCGCACTTGGCCTCGCCCGTTCCGCCGCGCACCGCACGCACGTCCTCCGTCTCGACCATGATCGGCACAGGCTTCAGGCCGTCTGAGAAATAGCTTCCCGACGGAGACAGAATGATTGCAAATGTCGCCTCATGCACGCCATGCAGGGCAAGCGTCGGGTCTGTCGAATACAGGAAGGGGCGGATATAGAGCGACGTGCCGGGTGCAGACGGGACCCACGCGGCATCCATCTTTACCAGCTCCCGGATCGCCTGCAGGCCGTCGCGCTCATCGATGCGCGGCAGGCCCAGCCGGTCGCAGGAGCGGTTCAGCCGTGCGACGTTTTCCCAGGGTCTGAACAGCTGAACCGCTCCATCCGGGCGGCGGTACGCCTTCAGTCCCTCGAAGACCTCCGTGCCGTAATGCAGAACGCTTGCTGCCGGAGAAATGCTGATCGGCCCGAAGGGTACGATGCGCGCGTTGTGCCACCCCTCCCGGTCTGTATAATTCATCAGAAACATATAGTCCGTGAATACGGAGCCGAAGCCGAGCCGGTCGGCGGGCGGCAGCTTGCCGGGATGCGTTGTTTTTGTCATGCTGATGTTCATCGTCATAGCCTCCTGTCTGAACGGTTTTTTATAGTTCCTTGAGATGCTGCATATTGCGGCGGATGCCCTCGCAGCAGCTGTGGAATTGCGCCTGCTCTTCCGCGCTGAGCGGAAGCTCGATCACCTGCTCCACGCCGTTTGCCCCAAGGACGCACGGAACGCCCGCGAACAGCCCCGTCTCGCCATACTCACCGCAAAGCTCGGCGCTGGCCGGCATAATGGCCTTTTCATCGTGCAGCACAATGTACGCCATCCGCGCCGCCGTTGTCGCGATGCCGTATTCGGTGCATTGCTTGCCGGAAAATGTGACCCATCCACCGCCGATGGACTCTTTTTGCAGGGCTTCGCGGTCAAAGCGGAAGCGTTCGTCTGTTTCCGCCCACACATCCAGCGGCATTCCGCGGAAGCTCACGCAGGACCAGGGTGCAAACTGCTGATTTCCGTGTTCGCCCAGCATATAGCAGGTAATGGATTTATCGTGTTCAAAGAATATTGGTGTAGCCCATAAGACTTGCGTCCGCCTGCGCAGCGGCCTGTTTGCCGCTGGCAATAGCCAGCACGACGAGCGACACGCCAGACGCCATATCGCCTGCTGTCAGGGCCGGCACGCCGGTCTTCCGGACAGCCTCATACGCATCCACAGACGCCGGTTCACACCCGGAAAAGCCGGAGGCAAGCAGCAGCAGATCGCAGGGCAGCTGTTCGCCGCTCCCCTGCAGGATCACCGCGTTTACAGAGCCGTCATCGCCGCAGACAAGCCGTTCGATCTGCGTCTCATAGCGCCGGATATCCGCGCCGAAGACAGCCTCCGCCTCCTCGTGCGCATGGTCGCGTTTTTCTGTCTGCTCCGTGCGCGGCTTGCGGATCAGCTGCGTGATGGACCGGCAGCCCTGCCGCAGCGCAACGGAGATGCAGTCTGAAGCGCTGTCGCCCGCACCGACCAGCACGACCTGCCTGCCGGACGCCGTTACGGCGGGTTCTGTTTTTTCAAGCAGCGACTGCGCCGAGGCGCGCAGATAATCGAGCGCGTAGAAAACACCGGCCGTTTCGGCAAACGGCAGCGGCCGCGGCTGCTGCGCGCCGCAGCAGAAGATCACAAGGTCAAACTGTGCGGCCAGTTCCTCCGGGCTGATCTGCTGCCCCACACGGCAGCTTGTCCGGAAGCTGACGCCCTCGCGCTCCATAAGCGAAATGCGGCGGGCAACGATCTGCTTCGGCAGCTTCATTTCCGGGATGCCATAGGTCAGAAGCCCGCCCGGAAGCGGGTCTTTTTCAAAAACCGTCACATGATGGCCGCGGCGATTGAGATAGTAAGCAGCGGAAAGTCCGGCCGGGCCGGAGCCGATCACCGCGATTTTTTTATCCGAACGCGCAGCGGACGGCATGGGCTGCATCAGGTCGTTTTCAAAGCCATACTCGATGATGGAAAGCTCGTTTTCCCGGATCGTGACCGGCTCGGACACCTGGCCGCAAACGCAGGCTCTTTCACACAACGCCGGGCAGACCCGGCCTGTAAACTCCGGGAAGGGGCTTGTCTTCAGCAGCCTCTGTAGCGCACCCTCATAATTTCCGTTCCATAGAAGATCGTTCCACTCCGGGATCAGGTTATGCAGCGGGCAGCCGAGCAGCACGCCCTCAAACGACGCGCCTGCCTGGCAGAACGGCACGCCGCAGTCCATGCAGCGGCCGGACTGCCGGCGGCGGTTCCGTTCAGACAGCGGCAGCTCGACCGGCGCATAGTCGCCTGTGCGCGCCGCCGCGTCGCGGCTCGGACAGTTCACGCGCGTATAATCCAGAAATCCAGTCGGTTTTCCCATGACTTTATTCCTCCCGCTTCAAAAACGCTTCAAGTTCTGCCTCATCCCGCGTCATACCGGCTGCCTCATACCGGCCGATCAGCTGCAGCATATGGCTGTAGTCATACGGAATGATCTTTTTGAAATCCGCAAGCCGCTCGTTGAAGTGTTCGAGAATGGCGCGGCCTTTTTTTGAGCCGGTCAGCGCCACATGGCGCTGTAGAAGCTCCCGGAGACGGGAAATGTCCTGCTTCTGCGCAACGGCCTCGACGGAGACAAGCTCCTTGTTGACGCGCAGATAAAACTTATGCTCCGGGTCCAGCACATAGGCAACGCCGCCCGACATCCCGGCGGCAAAGTTCCGACCGGTAGGCCCCAGAACAACGACCGTGCCGCCCGTCATATATTCACAGCCGTGGTCGCCGACGCCCTCCACAACGGCGGTCGCGCCGGAATTGCGTACGCAGAAGCGTTCGCCCGCAATACCGGAAATGAAGGCGCTGCCGCTTGTCGCGCCGTAGAGCGCGACATTGCCGATGATGACGTTGTCGGCAGGCTCAAACGTGCTGGCCCGATCCGCAAAGACGACCAGTCTGCCGCCGGAAAGTCCCTTGCCGAAGTAGTCGTTGCTGTCGCCCTCGAGCGAAAGCGTTACGCCCTTCGGCAAAAACGCGCCGAATGACTGCCCGGCGCCGCCGCGGCAGTGGATCTGATAAGTATCATCCTCCAGCGTGCTGCCCCAGCGGCGCGTGATCTCCGCGCCGAAGATCGTGCCGAACGCACGATCAGAACAGGAAATATCAACAGTGCAGCGCTTTGGGACAGCCGGTTTTCCCTTTTTCGGAAGCAGGGGCAAAAGCACCTGCTTATCCAGCGTCGTATCCAGCTTGAAATCGAACCGCTGTACCGGATCATAATGGCAGTTTTCCTCGCCGCAGCGGGCCAGAATGCCGGAGACGTCTACCATCGCGGCGCGCTGCGTGATCTGATGCGGCAGGATGTGCAGATACTCCGTATGACCGACCAGCTCGTCGACCGTGCGCACGCCGAGCTTCGCCATGATCATGCGCAGCTCCTGTGCGACAAACTCCATAAAGTGCATGACATACTCCGGCTTGCCGCAGAAGTTTTTCCGCAGCTCCGGCCTCTGGGTCGCGATGCCCATCGGGCAGGTATCAAGATTGCACACGCGCATCATGACGCAGCCGAGGCACACCAGCGGCGCGGTTGCAAATCCGAACTCCTCCGCGCCGAGCATACAGGCGATTGCCACATCGCGGCCGGTCATAAGCTTGCCGTCTGTTTCGAGGCGCACACGGCCGCGCAGACCGTTGGCAATGAGGCTCTGGTGCGCTTCGGCCAGACCAAGCTCCCACGGAAGGCCGGCATTGTAAATGGAACTGCGCGGGGCCGCGCCGGTTCCGCCGTCATAGCCGGAAATGAGCACCGTCTGCGCGCCTGCCTTGGCAACACCTGCGGCAATGGTACCAACGCCCGCCTCGGAGACGAGCTTGACGGAAATATCAGCGTTTTCGTTGGCGCATTTCAGATCGTAGATCAGCTGTGCCAGATCCTCGATCGAGTAGATATCATGGTGCGGCGGCGGTGAGATGAGCGCCACACCGGGCGTGGAATGCCGCGTGCGCGCGATCCACGGCCAGACCTTGCTGCCGGGCAGATGGCCGCCCTCGCCGGGCTTGGCGCCCTGCGCCAGCTTGATCTGGATCTCGCTTGCACTTACAAGATACTCGCTTGTAACGCCGAACCGGCCTGAAGCGACCTGCTTGATGGCGGAGTTTTCCTCCGTACCGAGTCTCGCGGGTTCCTCCCCGCCCTCGCCGGAGTTGGACTTTCCGCCCAGGCGGTTCATCGCAATGGCAAGGCAGCGGTGCGCTTCTTCGGAGATGGAGCCGTAGGACATGGCGCCGGTTTTGAAGCGTTTGACGATGCTGGAGGCTGGCTCGACCTCGCCCAGCGGAATTGCCTTTGTCTCGTCAAGCCGGAACCCGAGCAGACCGCGCAGCGTATGCGGCAGCAATTCATCGTCGACCATGGCGGAGTACCTGCGGAAGCACGCAAAATCACCGGTGCGGACGGCCTTCTGCAGCGTCAGGATGGTCATCGGATTATACATATGATCTTCCATATCGCCGCCGGAGCGGAGCTTGTGGAAGCCGGAAGAATCGACAGTCAGATCGACGGTCAGATCCATCGGGTCAAACGCCCGGTCATGCCGCCAGACAACAGCGTCGTTCATCTCCTGCAGGCCGACGCCGCCGACGCGGCTGACCGTGTTTGTGAAATACCGGTCCACGACATCCCTGCAGATGCCGACGGCCTCAAAAATCTGTGCGCCCTCATACGACTGCATACTGGAAATGCCCATTTTGGATGCGATCCGCATCACGCCGTCCAGAATGGCCTGATCATAGGCATCGACCGCGGCATAGTAGTCCTTGTTGAGCGCCCCTTCGGCGACGAGCTCGCCGATGCAGTCCTGCGCGAGATAGGGATTGACCGCGCTTGCGCCGTAGCCGAAGAGCGTGGCGAAATGGTGCACGTCGCGCGGCTCGGCGCTCTCAAGGATCAGGGAGATCGCCGTGCGCTTTTTCGTGCGGACAAGATACTGCTGCACGGCGGACACTGCCAGCAAAGACGGGATGGCGATGTGGTTCTCATCCACACCGCGGTCGGAGAGAATGAGGATATTTGCCCCGGCGTAATACGCCTTATCACAGGCGACAAACAGCCGGTCGAGCGCAAGCGCAAGCGAGGCATTCTTATAATACAGCAGCGAGACCTTCTTCGACTGGAGTCCCGGCATATGAAGCCCTTCGATCTTCATGAGATCCCGGCTGGTCAGAACGGGATTGTTGATCTGCAGGACGCGGCAGTTTTCCGCGCAGTCGGAAAGAAGATTGCCGTCGGAACCTGCGTAGACGGTCGTGTCAGTAACGATGGCCTCGCGCAGCGCGTCGATCGGCGGGTTCGTGACCTGCGCAAACATCTGCTTGAAGTAATAGAACAGCGGCTGATGCTTTTCTGACAGGACGGCCAGCGGGATATCCGCCCCCATGGAGGCGGTCGGTTCCGTGCCGTTTTTCGCCATGGGCAATATGGCTGAGTGGATCTCGTCATAGGTATAGCCGAAGATCTTATACAGGCGGCTGCGCTCCAGCGCCGTGTATTCCGGAACCTTCCGGTTTGGAATCGGAATATCCGCCAGCTGCAGCAGCTCCTGATCGAGCCACTCGCCATAGGGATGCTCCGCTGCGTAACGGTGCTTGAGTTCCCGGTCTTCCAGAACGGTGCCGGTCCGGGTATCGACCAGAAGCATTTTCCCCGGCTGCAGGCGGGATTTGCGGACGATCCGCTCCGGCGGGATCGGCAGCGCGCCGACCTCTGAGGCCAGAATCAGATAGCCGTCGTTTGTGACCAGATAGCGTGCCGGGCGCAGGCCGTTGCGGTCAAGCACAGCGCCGACCTGCTCGCCGTCGGAGAAGAGGATGGCTGCCGGGCCGTCCCACGGCTCCATCATGGAGGCGTAATAGTGGAACATATCGCGCTTTTCCCGGGACATATTCTTATCCCGTCCCCACGGCTCCGGGATGCACAGCATCACGGCCTTTGGCAGCTCGATGCCGCTGTACATGAGAAATTCCAGTGTGTTGTCCAGCATGGACGAATCAGAGCCGTCCGTCTCCACGACAGGATAGACTCTGGCGATCTCCTCGCCCAGAACCGGAGAGGCCATCGTCTCCTCGCGGGCAAGCATTCGGTTGATGTTGCCGCGGATGGTGTTGATCTCGCCGTTGTGAAGAATGATGCGGTTGGGATGCGCCCGCTTCCACGAGGGCGTGGTGTTGGTGGAGAAGCGGGAATGCACGAGCGCAAGTGCAGAGGCAAAATCCGCGTCCTGCAGATCCGGATAGAATTTCCGCAGCTGCCAGACCAGAAACAGTCCCTTGTATACGATCGTCCGGCTGGACATCGATACGACGTAGGTGCCGGAGACGGAATGCTCGTACTCGCGCCGGGCCAGATACAGTTTTCGGTCAAAATCCAGGCCGCGCGCGGTCTTTTCCGGGCGGCGGATAAAGCACTGCGCGATCGCAGGCATACTGCTCCGCGCTTTTTCGCTCAGAATCTCCGGACAGACCGGCACATCCCGCCAGAACAGCAGCCCCAGCCCTTCGCGCGACAGGATCATCTCCAGCAGCTTTCGGCTGCGCATACGTTTGAGCGGATCCTGCGGAAAAAAGATCATGGCGACGCCGTAATCGCCCGCTTCCGGAAGCGGTTTTCCCGCCTGCCGCGCTGTTTTTTCAAAAAAGGCATACGGAAGCTGCGTCATAATGCCGACGCCATCGCCGGTAGTGCCATCGGCGTCCTTGCCGGTGCGGTGTTCAAGCTTTTCGACGATCTTCAGCGCGTCATCTACTGCCCGATGCGTTCTCTGTCCGCTGATATTGACAACGGCGCCGATCCCGCAGGCATCATGCTGGCTTTCCTGTTCGGTGAATCGATGCTGATGTACCTGTTCCATGCTTTCCTGTCCCCTCTTCCGCTGTAAAGCCTGTGCCGCTTCACGCTGCATATTCTCCGGGAATGCGAACGCCTCCCAATATGTCCTCGCATCATATACATATGTCTTTATAAAAAGAATTTCTATTTATTTTAGTGATGTATATCGTTAATGTCAACAATTTTCGCCCGTTTGATTTATTCATATTGCTGAACGCTGCCTTCAGAAATTCTAATATTGCTTTTTCCCATGCAGCGCTTGACATTTGCCTGCGGCGCGCGTATAATGCGCTCAAACGAACGGTTCGGCAATGTCCTTCCGGCTCATATGGAGACGCAGAAGCGGCGGCTGGATACAATTATAAAGCATATTTCGTGATTCCTCTTTTCATTTGTGTTGACGGCGGCCCGCAGGAAAACCTGCGGGCCGCCGTCATATGCTAAAAAGCCGCTGACCGGCAAATGCGTGCCTGTTTTACTCCTGATCCATACGCAGAAGTGTTCAGAACGCGGGGGGGCTTTGAAAAGCTGACGGGGCTGCAGCGATTTCTCGCTGCAGCCCCGTTTAAATTTGTTCAGCGTCCCTGATAGTATCTGTACAGGAAGGTCACGATCTGGGCGCGGGTGCAGTAGGCGTCCGGGCTGAAGGTCGTGTCGCTGGTGCCGGTGGTGATGCGGTTATCATAGGCCCAGAGGATGGCGTTGTAGTTGTACGCTGTGGTCTTGACATCCGTGAAGGGGTTGAACGTGCTGGGCTTGGCGGCGGAGGCGGCGCGGTAGAGGAACGTTGCGACCTGGCCGCGGGTGACCGTTACGTCAGGCCCGAAGGTGGTGGCATTGAGGCCGGTGGTGATGCCCTGCTCAACAGCCCAGAGGACTGCGTCATAGTAGTAGTCGCGCGGGTTCACATCGGTGAACGGGCAGACACGATATCTGGGCAGCGGAGAACCGGCTGCGCGCCAGAGGAAGGTGACGGTCTGTGCGCGGGTGCAGACGGCGTTGGGCGAGAAGGTGTAGCGGCCCGTGCCGGAGGCGATGCCGTTTTCTGCGGCCCACTTGACAGCGTCGTAGAAGTAGTCGAAGCGGCTCACGTCATGGAAGTTGAAGCTGCCCGTATTGCCGCCGATCACGCCGGGGATGTAATCCATGCCGTCGTCGACATAGGGAACGAGCGTGCCGGTGAGGATGGTGTAGTTGTGCGTATCAGCCGGGGTGAAGGTCCACGCGTATGCCTTGCCGTCCTCAAGAACGGTCGTGAGGGGCAGATCCCATGCGATGGTGCCAGCCGGGCGGATGGTGCCGACGGTGAGCTTGGCGTCGGCAAGGGTCTTGCCGCTCGTTTCGAGCTTTGTGTAGCCGGGCGTGCCGGTCGGGGTCGCCTTGGTGATGGTGAAGGTCGCGGTCTTGTAGCCGAAGCTGGCGTCGCTGTTGAAGGTCACGGCGACGGTGTAGGTGCCGACGGTCAGCGGGAGGCCGGAGGCGTCAAGCGAAGCGCCGGTCGAGGCGTTGGGCGTGTAGCCGTAGCGCAGCGTGCCGGAATAGCCGGAAATGGTCGCATTCTCGTACTTGATGCCAGTACCGGTGTAGACAGCGGAGCCATCCGGGAAGGAGATGCTGCCGGAGACGTCGGTTCTGTCGTGGGTCGAGATCGTCAGCGCATAGCTGCCGCCGTTGTAGTTGCCGGAGACCGGGGTGACAGTGACCGTGAAGGTCGCCGCGCCGACTTCGTTCTTCAGCCGGAAGGTGATCTTGTTTTCGCCTTCGACAACCGCAGGTGCCACAGCGAAGATGTCGTCTCCGCCCTCAACAGCGGTGAGCTTGATGGAGAAGCCGGTTTCGGTCTCGCCTGCGAGGAAGAAGTCGGACGGGAGCGTTCTGGTCTTCAGGTCGGTCTCGGTGCAGAGCTCGGAGATCGTGCATGGGTTCAGGGTCAGACCGGCCTTGTTGATGGTGAAGGTCTTGCTGGCCGTGCCGGTGAAGTTGCCCTTGCCGGTGACGGTAACGGTGACCGTGCCAGCGTTGATGCAATCCTCGCTGTAAGAAACGGTGTAGTCCGCATCGGTGAGCTTGCTGCCGTTAAACCTGACAGTCACTTCGGGGGTATGGGCCTTGGTGTCGTAGGTCACGCTGGGAATATTCGCGATCATGTCGTCCGTGATGGAAGCTTCCGTGATCTTGAAGTTCTTTCTGATCTCACCGGTGTAATTGTTCTTACCGGTGTAGATGATGGTCGCCGTGCCGACATTGATGTTATTTTCGTATGTGACGGAAATATCATCGAATGTAAGCTTTGCTTCGGAGTCCTTGACGGAAACGCCCTGCACGCAGGGAGAACCTGTATAGGTCTTGTCGGTCGGGTTATTGATCGTGACAGAGGGTGCGGCAATGGATTTCGGGTTCACAACAAGTTCGCCGGTAACGTTACCGATCGTGTAATTCTTAATCTTATCGGTGTCCAGAACGCAGGTAAACTTATAATTGTCGACTTTGCAGCCCTTCGTGTATTCTGTGTCTACGGTGTACGCGTCTTCCGCGATCTCATCGTTGTTCACGAGGCCCTCGAATTCGACGGAATAACCAGTGGTCGGAGCAGCATCGCCGTAGGTGATGGGGTCGTGCGAAACGTTGGCGGTCAGACCCTTGGGGGTAACATTGATCGTGAATGTCTTTGTAGCGAAGGTGGTGTCGGATTCATATGTGCAGGTGATCGTAGCAGTGCCAACGCCCTTTGCCGCAAGGCCTTCGTCATCGTCAAAGGCAACGACCGCAGTATCGCTTATCATTGCGGAGAATGTAGCATTTTTGCCCTCTTTTTTGACCGTATAATAGTAGCCGTCCGGAGATCCTGCTCTCACTGTATCGCCATAGACCATCGTTTTGGGGATTCCGAAGACTTCCAGCCCTGCGTCTTCTTTTTCGATGATCTTGACGGTCAGCTTCAGGATGAAGAGTTTGTCCTCTCCGCCTGCGATCTCCTCTACGCCGGGGTTGATCGTCTCGTAGTTGTTGACCTTCAGGCCGAGCGTGACGGATGCGGTCTTGCCCGCGTCGTCCTTTGTCAGGCTGCTCTTGAGGTTCAGCGTCAATGTACGATTTGCCTCGTCAAAGGACGTCGGCGTACCGGAGATGACATCGACATCACCTGCGACAACAGCGTCGGTTCTCATCCAGTACTTGTTGTTCGTATCATTGAGGACTTCATCAGGCAGGCCGAACGCGCTGAGCGGAATATCCACACTGGACGTTGTGTAGCAGACTTCCACAGAATGCGCATATTCGCCATCATAGTTAACGACGATGGGGAGCACCTTCAATGTAGCGCTCTGAATATTCGTGTTATCTTTATCAAACTTGTAATTCTTAGCGTACTTGTCTTTTAACAGAACCTTTGCCGTAACCGTAGCGGCAATGACATTGGTGCTCTTATTGTTCGAGGACACTTCGAACTCTACAAGGTCGCTGATGTCATTGTTCGTGCAGGTCGGCTCGATACCGTGCTCGTTTTTGTCGTACTGGAAGCACATCGCCTTATAATCATCGAGCGTGTACGGATCATCATTGATCGACTTCCATTCGTAGTCGCTCTTGGTGAATGTGATCTGCTTCTTCGCGACATTCACTTTGACAGTGCCGGTGACAGTGGCGTAGACTTCTTGCTGTGCGGGCGTGAAGACTACATTGAATGTTTGTTCGCCAGCATCGCCGACAGGGGTTTCTGCATTGTACTCATCCGCCCATGCGAACGTGCCCTCAACAGGCTGGCCGTTAAAGGATGCAGAGCAGCTGTCCAGTTTGAGGTTGAGCAGCTTATCGCCGTAGGTGGCGCTAAGATCTTTCAGATCGAGTGTCGGCTCGTCCTTATCCGCAGTCGTCGCAGTTACAACTGCCTGATATTCGGACACGCCGTTAAACTCAGGTCCCTTCTCGATCTTGGCTTTCTGCTCTTCCCCGTTGATCGTAACGGTCAGATAGCCCGGATCAAGCTCGTCAAACGCATAGTTCTCTGCCGGGTTCAGCGTGATCGCAATTGTATAGGTGGTGCCTGCCTCGAAGTTACCCTCGTGGTCAGGAGTTCCGGTGGCTTCCGTGCCTTTGTAGCATCTATAGCCATTCGGGACGGCTAGACCGCCGGTCACGTCCTTGAACGTAAGGGAACCCTTTGCCTGGCCCTTGCCAAAGCCTACGACGGTCAGCGTCGGATTGGTGACCGTCTTCGGGTTGATGGTGAAGGTGGCAGTTGCTTCACCCCGGCTCTCTTCTCCCTTGGCGGAAGCCTTGACGGTGTATGTACCGACAGATGCGGGATCCGTCTCATTGACGGTCAGGGTCGCATTCTCTGCATCAAGCGTAAAGCCGGTTGCAGGGCTGCCCGCGTCATTTGTTACCTCAAATGTCACAAGGCTGGTGATGTTGCTGCCGGCTTTGGACGTTGCGCTCAGGGTGAGAACATCGCCGCTGGCATACTCAGCCGAATCCGGGTCAACTTTGACGGAATCAATGGTGGGGGCTACGCCAATAACAGGTGCTTCCACTGCGATATCCGAAAAATCGATCTCGGTGAAATTTTCTGCTTCACCGCCTTTGTTCAGAGAACCGCAAATTTGGTTTCTATTAGAATCTTTGTCGACAGTGAATGTCAAATTGCCGGATTCCGCTTCACCACTGATTTTAAACAGAATATAAGCAACGGTCTTTGTGGCGTTAGCAGCTACTCTCTGGCCCGGTGTCAGTGCTATAGCAAACGGATAATGTCCCTCATCCGGCTTTGCGGCTGGGGTACTTAGGCCGCCCAGTTCATTCACCAACGGCCCAACATCCTCTTCATCATCCGATGGGAACGAATACAGCGACAGCTTCGTATTATCATACATAAGTTCTATAGCGAACGTATTCAGCCATCTGACAACATCATTGTTGACAAATTCAACTTTGCAAGCGACTGCATCACCCGCTTCGTATGTCTCTTTCGCTGTGCCTTCAATAATAGTCCCGTTTTCTGCATCTTCAGTAAAAGGTACTACACTCAGCTTGATCTCCGGGATTTCAGCCGCAGACACGGGCAAAACCAGGAAAGATGCCAGCAGCGCTGCAATCAGCAGCAGTGCGATATTTCGTTTCATCATATCATCCTCACTTATTATTTACTCATAGAAGGAGCCGAAATCTCCAACAAAATACTGCAAAACTCTTAACGCATCTCTCGTGTCTACCGCGTTATCAAAATTCACATCGGCTACGTCTTCATCCACTGAGCGGTCTCCAAGAAAAGCCTGCAAAATCCACAGTGCGTCTTTTGTATCAACCGCGCCGTCCCCGCTCACATCGCCCAGCATTTTTGCGGACTTCTCGCCGTACCGGAATGAGCCAACTTTTTTAAGGCTCAGGCCATCGGTGCCGTCAGTGCTGACATAGATGTTATAGACACCCGCAGTCATTTGCTTGGGAACCAGTTCGAACTCGGTCGTCGTTGAAACACCCTTCTGATCGATATAATACAGATTGGTTTCGGTCGGAACGACCGTGGTGGTCTGTGCCGTGTCCGTATTGATCAGGAAGACCAGCGAATACTGGCCGGGCAGGTTTTCGCAGGACAGCTTGAACTTGCTGGCTCCCTTATAGAAGCCGCCGTCGGAGGCCGCGTCCTTTACTGTCAGCGTATAGCCCGCTTCGGTTCTGATGTAATACGCGCCCGCTTCGGTCGCGTCTGCCGCGAACGCGGCGGCGGTGAGCATCGTGAGTGTCAGCACTGCGAGCAGCAGCGCAAGCAATCTTCTTTTCATGCCGCTTCCTCCATTGTCATAAATTGATCCGCATACCGCAGCA